>Ga0326597_10000621_pt1 | contig 61766 bp, 64 predicted proteins | sample RVTome_12_FD_203789 | JGI IMG/M metagenome (GOLD analysis project Ga0326597, IMG submission 203789) | Soil microbial communities from uranium-contaminated site in the Upper Colorado River Basin, Wyoming, United States - RVT100D185 | ecosystem: Environmental > Terrestrial > Soil > Contaminated >...
AGCCCCGCCACCGCCGGCTCGCCCTGCACCCCACAGGTGAACGGCGGCAACCCCGAAAATCCCTCCGGCCTACTGTCCCAACAGGCTTTGCCGCGGCCGCAGAAAATCAGAGCCGACGATCAGGGTCGCGCCCGTGGCGCGGTCCCTTCAATCACGACACCGGGCCCAATAACCAAAGTCTGGATCGGGCACCGGGTTCGACCTACACCGGCCAGGGCTATCACCTCAGGGCCCCAGCCAACCTCATTTCGCCGCCAGGGACGAGGCGAATGCCACACCCCGGCCCACCCACTCCATCAGGGCCTCGTCCGACTCGTGGCCGTCAGGCCCGACCATGACCCAGCCGCGCATGGCGCGACCGGTGATGTCGAACCGGCGGGTGTGGGGCCGGGCCAGGGCGGCGTCGTACCCCTCGGGCCCGACCCGCACGATGAGATCGTCGCGCAACACGCCGCACGCCATGTTGCCGTACACCAGGAAGCCGATGCCGCCGAACATCCGCTTCTCCTCCACCCCGGCGACCCCCTCCACCGCCTCCCGCACCCGCTGCGCCAAACCCTCGTCATACGCCATGGGTCACTCCCTCGCTGAAGAAGACTTCATCCACCCCGCTGACGCCGGTCACGTCAGCGAGTAAGAGCATTTCCCCATGTTGCCTCATTCAGCGGCGGTTCTCCCGCACGCTCGCGGCATCACAGGCCAGTGCGATGCCACGGAGAGAAGCAACGCCTCGCGGGCGAGTCTCGCGCCAAGGCGCAGGGACGCCAAGGTCTCCCGCAAACCCCTCTGCGCCTCCGCGCGAGCAACCTGACAGAGGCGCTCGGGTCCGCCGCCGTTAACACCCTCTGGGTAACTACTCTGGGGCCTCCTGTGACGGCCGCATCCGCCGCAGGACCCAGATTGCCGTCACCGCGTAGACCACCGCAATCGACAGCGGCAGCCAGATGAACCTCGCCTCCGGCCACAGAAACCAGATCGCCACCGCCACCGTGACGCGCACGACGGAATGGATGGCGTAGATCTTCGTCCCGAACATCCACCCCACTGCCGGCCAGTGGGAGGCCAGCCCGATCACCAGGACCAGCGGCACCAGCGACGGATCCGAGCGAAACCCCGCGGCGGCCATCCCTAGTGACAACGCCACCGGCAACAACGCCGGCAAGATCAGGGTGGCAACCGGCGACTTGAGCGCCAGACGCGCGACCAGCTTCCGGAACAGTACGATCGCGACCGGCGTCGCCACCGCCGCCGCGCACAACACCACCCCACACCACGTCCGCTCCGACCACACGAACCCCAGTCCCCCTAATACCCCCCAGAACACCACCCCCGCCGCGGGAAGATAGACCCCACCCCGCGTCGCCACGAAGAACGCCCGCCGCTCCGAACTCAGCGTGTCCGCGTCAAGCATGGCCACCCACTGCCCCGATCGAACGATAAACTTGGCCCCCAAGACCGCCTGGGGCGCGGGTGCAAATGCAGCATTCCTCTGGCCAGGTCAACCGCGCGACGCCCATCTGCGGCCGCGCAGATCACCTACCACGCCGCGCGAGCCTTGCGACCCCTCGCCGGGACCCCCGCCGCGGTCGCCGCGTGCAAGGGCGTGTTAGGCTGCCACGCGCGCGCTGCCGGGATCCTGCCGCAGTCCCCGGCCTGAAGGAGGCGAATGTCTGCGCGACGGGTGAGCAAGCCGCGCGCCGAGGAATAACCATCGCGGGGGCTGACATCGGCGAACCCGACGCGCTCGCTCATCTGACGAAGGGTTTGCGGGTCCGCCTTCACGGTGACATGGCCTCGCTTCCAGGCGTCGATCTTTTCAATGGCACTCCCCAGCGCCGTCACCACATTCGCGGCCCTCCGGTCTGCCACCCACAGATTGAACGCCTGGGGAACGGTTTGTACTCCTCGAGTCCCTAGAAGCGGGCCTAGGTTGGCATCGATCCACGCCCGGGGGATTTTCTCCTCGACCTGCGTCCACTCGGACGAGCTCGCGAAACCCCGCACCTTGAACTCGATGGTGTCCGCGTCGCTCTCGATGCACGACGCGAGGTCGAGCACCAAGCGATCGAGCAGGGGTTCGAAGAACCGATCGATGGAGATCGATGGGTCCTGGTCGTTCGTGACGGTCGCTGAACCGGCTTCGCCTGGGAAGACTACGTAGAACCTGAGCAGCGCATCGTCGACGCGCGCATCGTAAGGCAGCCCGTTGGCAACGAACCGCAGCTCGAGATGCGGTCGCTCCCGGGTGACATCGGCGACCGCGAAGAGGGACATCGCCAACCCGAGAAAGGCGATGAACGCGAGCGCGCAGGGCTGGAGCAGCTCCGAGAACGATGGCCGTTTGATGAAGGCCCAGTAGTTCGGGATCGATTTGGCGAGATCCCTGATCGTCGCCAGCACCACGGCACCGCCGAATGCGGCGACACCGAGGTGGATATGTCGCGCGAGTCTTGCCGGATCGCCAAGCGCCGCCGGGACCAGACTTGGACTGATGCCGCGCAGGCACTCGACGGCCTCGTTGATCACCGACAGACCGGGACCGACGGGCAGGAAGGCGACCACCGCGAAGGCGGCGATTGCGGAGATCCCGAGCGCCAACGGAATCGCCACGACACGGAGAACAACCCCACCCGTCCGCACAGTCGCCCGTATGGCGAGGCGCCCGAAAGCCAGAGACGCGGCGCCAAACCATCGAAGCGTGCTCCCCACGGTACCGCTCCCTCGTCCCGGTCGTTCGCCCATCACCCCTCACCCTCCGCAGCCGCACCATCGCCGGCCTAGCAACCCAACGTCTCGCCGAACGGCGCAATCGCAAGGCGCGAGTAAGGCTGCGTCGCTCGTCCGCGACAGGCGCAGGTTCAATGACACCATCCGGCCAGCGTCATTCTGACCGTGCCACGACGGGATCGCCAACCACCGTGATCACGACCGCGACGCCGGCAGCGAGGACGAGACGGGCGCCGCGGTTCGGCGCAAGCAGCACCACCCGACGGCAATGGCGCAAAAGCGCTACCAACTACATGCCGTCGTTGGACCGCTCCTCCCTTGCCTGCCGCACCGCGGGTCCACGAACCGCGTGATTTCCGAGCGGGACGTTCACCTGTACCTCCGCCGCGGCACTAACCCCCGCGTCCGACTCTGTGGCCTCTGGGTCCTCTGTGGTGAACGAATTTCCTAGGTCTATTGCCACAGAGGACCCAGAGATCACCGAGGGCTGGGTGCAGGTGAGACGCGCGGACCAGCCGCTTCTAACCGCCCGCCCCGGCCACCGGAAAATAAAGGCCCCGCCGCTCCGCCGTCAGTACGTCGGCATCAAGCAAGGCCCCCCTCCTCGTCACCCAGGCAGAACAACTAACGACAGGGCGATCAGCAGTCTGCGGAGCCGGTCCGCTGCATCGGCAGGTTACCTGGCCGGTCTGGCGTCATTCGGGGCTGAAATAGTCGGAGTCGAGCCGTTTGATCTCGTAAGTGCCTACCCGTGAGACGCCGATGCCGTGGTCGATCATCAGCTCTGCGAGCTGCGCGCCGTGGACCAGAACGATCGTCGCGTCGATGGAGGCTGCATACTCCTGCGCCTCTTTGGAGTAGGCGGATGTCGTGATGAAAATGCCCTTTCGCGCTCGCTGCCCCTGGAGCGCACCGGCGAAGCGCTGAATCTCAGGTCTGCCGACGGTGCCCTGCCAACGTTTCGCCTGAACGTAGACGGTCTCCAAACCGAGGCGATCCTGCTTGATCACTCCGTCGATGCCTTCATCCCCGCCGCGACCGACCGCCCGGCCGGCATCCTGGTGCGACCCGCCGTATCCCATGGAAACGAGGAGATCGACCACCAGATTCTCGAAGAACGCGGGGGGCATCGCAGCTACCCGGCTGAGAATCTCCTCGGCGAGAGCGGCGCGAAGGCGCGAGTATCCGTACTCGAGGTATTCCTCCGGCGTCCGTTCGTCTTCGCCGTCCGGTTGCGAAGAGCTTTCAGGCAACCGCTCGCTCGATACCCGACTGCGGTTCCGGAACTCGACGTACTCCGGAAACCGGGCCAGGTACCGGAGTGTAAGTCTCGCGGGTGGATCGCGCAGCACCCCGCGCCCGCGGTCCGTGATCTGGTACACGCCGCGTTGCTCGGATGAGATGAGCCCAGCGCGTTTCAGATGCAGCTTGGCCCACGCCAGCCTGTTCGTGAACAGGGGACTTTTTGCACGAGGCATCGGCTCCCGCACCTCTGCCTCGCTCAGTCCGAGATCTGCCGCAACTGCGTCGATCGTTGGTTGCGTGGAGCGCGGGCTACCATCGCTCAGCGACCGTAGCAATGGCAGCATCAGCGTCTGGAAGTCAGGTATCCCCATGCGCTATTCCGACCGAGATTCCATGGTTCGCCCCAAGACCAGCTTACACCGCGCGTAACCTGCTGACCCGAACCGGCGCGCGCGGCCAGCGGATGATCGTTTGCACCACGAAGGGTACGAAGGGTGAGCCCGGTGACCTCTTCGTGTCCTTCGTGACCTTCGTGGTTCCCCCCTTGGCGTCGTGGCGCCTTGCGCATACCGCGGGGACCGACGTCCCATGCGCCCCGTTCTGAATTCAACTCGACTGCGGGACGGATTCAAACAGCAGCCGCTGCACCTCGGTTCCGGGCGCCCGCTTCGATAGGTACAGCATCTCGATACCGACGACGCGGTCCTGATCGTCGTAGTCCACGATGATGCCCGGCGAGACTTCTTCCGCACGACTGGCAGGCGCCTCACTCAATGTCAGGTAGAGGGCATCGGCTTGTTGGTCCACTTTTAATTTCATGGAATGGTCCTTCTGCGATCGAAGAAGACGGTAACAACATGCGGCGGCTTTCTCTTGCCGTTGACGATCACACGCAACACGCGATTGCCAAACTCAGAAATCCGCGCAAGGCGATGTTCCAACTCAGGGTCCACTGGATCGACTTCCGTCGCCTCCGGCGCCGTCAATGTCCGTTCCACCCACACAAGCAAGACTTGCCGCTTTCCCAGGGCATCGCGGGCATGTTCCGTCAGCACGTAGTCCATGTATCCACCAATCGGGAGGATCGAGCACCGGCAGCCTCTCCATGGTAACGTCGCGGGGAGCGTGGAGATAGCAATCCGTGTTCGCTCGTCGACTGGCATCTGATTACTGGATCGGCGCTACTCCTTCAGCTCGATCTCGAGCCTCCCCTCGCTGACGCGGAGGTGGTCCACGCCGTCGGCGAAGGACTTCCAGAAGCCCGCCTCGCCGCCGAACTCCCGCACGAGGTCGAGGTTCTTGATCCCGCCGAGCCAGGCGTTGGGCAGGGCCACGCCCATGAGGGTGATGCCCTTCAGAACCACGATCGGGCGGCCGTCGCGGTAGGCCAGCTCGACCCCGGCCCGCACCTTGAGCACCCGGCCGCCGAGGACCGGGAAGTCCTCGTCCACCGGCACCAGCAGCTTGGCGCTCACCAGGTCGCCGGCGAGGTCGATGGCCAGCTTCCGCGCCAGGTCGGTGTTCTTCGCCAGCAGGGCGTTGAGCTCGCGCTCGCTGAAGGTGATGGAGCGGCTCGCTCCGCCCTCGCTGTACGCCTCGGGCACGAGCGGCGGCTCGTCCGCGGAGCTCGGAGCGGCTGTGCCGGGCTGCCCGGGCCGGACGCGATGGAGGGGATCGAGACGCTCCAGCTTGGCATCGAGGATTTGCTCCTCCTGGGCGCTCAAGGTCACCGGCCGGAGCTCGCTCGGGAAGAGGTAGCGCTTGGCCGCCCAGACGCTGACGATCGCGGTCACCACCACCGCCGCGATCAGCATGCTGAGGACCGGCAGGCAGCCGAGGCGGCGGCCGGTGCTGGACCCGGTCGAAGATTGGTTGTCTTGCGCCATGCACGGCTCCCATCGACGCCGGAGAGCGGACACGAAGAGAGGACCACACGTCAACCACGGCGACCGGGAGCCCTTCCCATTCGTCCCGCATCGCTCGCCATAGCCACCGGGCGCGAGCCCCGCGGCAGGCGGTGGCCGCATCGACGCGCGGTGGCGCGCAGGGGCGGCTACGCGGCCACCATTGGCTCCGCCCCGGCGGCGACCACACAGATGGGCATGTGGCCGGCGTTGTGGGCGTGGCCGGCGCGGCCGTGGCGGTCCACCACGATCAGCCCTGCCTTGCCTCCGGTCCGCTCCGCCAGCAGGGCCACGGCGCGCGCCGCGGCCTCCTGGGGCGGATGGCCCGCCTGCAATAGCTCCACGGCGGCGCGGGCCAGGGTGACGCGGATGATCGCCTCGCCCAGTCCGGTGCACGACACGGCGCCCGCATCGCAGGCATAGGTCCCGCACCCGATCAGGGGGGAGTCCCCCACCCGCCCGGGCAGGGCGTCGAACAGTCCGCCGGTGGACGTCGCGGCCGCGCTGCCGCCGCGACCGTCGACCGCCACGCACCCCACGGTGCCGTGGCCCTCCTCCCATTGCCGCCGCCGCGCGGCGACGATCAGCTCCTCCTCGGCGCACTCCTCGATCCCCACCTGGCGCGCGAACCGCTGCGCCCCCTCCCCCACCAGCAACAGGTGGCGGCCATCCTCCAGTATCTGGCGGGCGACCCGGATCGGGTGGCGCAGGCACGTGACGTTCGCCACCGCCCCGGCGGCGAGACGCAGCCCGTCCATGATCGAGGCGTCCTGCTGGATCCGCCCCTCGGCGCTAAGTACCGACCCGGTGCCCGCGTTGAATAGCGGGTCGTCCTCCAGGGACTCCACGGCAAGCTGCACCGCATCGAGGGCCGCCCCCCCACCCTGGAGGATCGCCCAGCCGGCGAGGGCCGCCCGGCGACACCCGGCGAGGCGCTCCGCCACCTCCGCGTCGGCGATCACCCCCGCCCCGCCGTGCACCACCAGCACCGGTTCCATACCCGCCACGTTGCCACACCCCGACGACCGGGCACGAGGGCGGTATCCCCGGCGGTCCCGCGACCTTCTCCACGGTGCGGCGGGTCACGCCGCCGGCATCGCGCCCTTGCCGCGGCGACGCGGGTAGTCCTCGAGGCCGTGGCGGCGCAGCTTCCCCTGCAAGGTGGTGGGCTTGAGGCCGAGGAGGGCCGCCGCGCCATCGTCGCCGTAGATCTTGCCACCGGCGGCATCCAACGCCCGCTTGAGGAGCTGCCGGACACCGTCGTCGAACGAGGGGGTAGAGGACACGGCGCGGGGCTGGGCCCGCCTCCCCGGCAGATCGGGGAGCACCAGCTCACCGGGCGGGCTGAGGATCAGGGCGCGCTCCAGGAAGTTCTCCAGTTCGCGAATGTTGCCCGGCCAGGGGTAGGCGCGCAGGGCCGCAATGGTCTCGTCCGCCACCACCGGCGGCTTGCGATTCATGCGCCGGGCGTGGCGCTCCACCAGGTGGCGGGTCAGGGGGACGAGGTCTTCCAGCCGGTCGCGCAGGGGCGGGAGATCGATGGGGAAGGTGTTGAGCCGGTAGTAGAGGTCCTCGCGGAAGGCGCCGGCCTGGACCATCTGCTCCAGGGGGCGATGGGTGGCGGCCACCACCCGCACGTCGACCGGGATCTCCTCGCTGCCACCCACCCGCCGGACACGCCGCTCCTGCAGGGCGCGCAGCAGGCGCACCTGCACCGACAGGGGGGCGTCGCCCACCTCGTCGAGGAACAGGGTCCCGCCGTCCGCCTGCTCGAATTGCCCCGCCCGACGGCCGGCGGCACCGGTGAAGGCGCCCTTCTCGTGGCCGAACAGCTCGCTCTCGATGAGCCCCTCCGGGATCGCGCCCAGGTTGACCACGACGAACGGCCCCCCGGCCCGCGCGCTCGCGTCGTGGATCGCCCGCGCCAGCCCCTCCTTGCCGGTGCCGGTCGCGCCGCGGATCAGGACCGTCGTGGTCGCTCGCGCGACCCGCGCCACCTGCTCCATCACCTGCACCATCGCCGGGCTCACGGCCACGTACTCGCCCCATCGCCGCCCCACCTCTTCCTTGAGCACGGCGTTCTCGCGCGCGAGCAGCCGGTTGAGGCGTCGCACCTCGTCGACCATCAGGGAGTTGTGCAGGGCGATGGCGATGAGCCGCGCCACCCGCTCGGCGTGGTGGAAGCAGTGGTCGATCAGCCCCTCCTCCGGGGTGTGGGCGATCTCCAGGGTGCCGATGGGGCGGTCGTCGAGGATCAACGGGAAGCAGGCGACCGAGCCGTAGCCCGCCACCGCCAGGGTGCGCTCCTCGCGGAACCGGCCGGCCGCGGGATCGAGATGCTCGATCACCACTGCCGCCGCCTTGCGGATTGCGGCACCGGAGATGGAGCCGGCGAGGGGGAAGCGGTGGCCCGGCCCGTGCCCGGCCTCCCTAGGGTCGTTGACCAACAACACCTCTCCCCACTCCGGCAAATCCGCCAGGGTGCGGTGGACGACCACCCGGGTCGCTCCGAAGTGGCGCCGCAGCAGCGCGGCGATGCGCTCCAGGACCGTCGCCATCTCGACCGTGGCGAGCACCGACGTAATCGCCTCCTCCAGGAGGGGGTCACCGGGGGCGCGGTGGAGGGCGTGGGGGTCGGCGACGGTCTCGTGATGATGGTGGGGATTCATGGGCCGGATGTACCCAAATCTGGTTGTCCGCGCCACCGCTATCTCGGTGTGGCCCCACGGCACATCGGCGCGAAACGTGAAAATTCAATGCAGATCATGCTGGCACGGTGCGTGCGTGAGTCATTCTTTAGTTGCATGTCTAGCATCGCAGTCAGGTATGTAGGATAAAGTGCCCCGTCCCGGATGATTTCATGGAACCCGTTGCGCTCGATCACCTGTTGACGGCCTTCGTCGCCGGCGCAGCCGTCATCCTCAGCGGGGCCGCGTACGCGCTGCTGTTCGCGTGGTCCCGCCTCCGCCATCGGCCGCGACTGATGGCACCGGCGTATGTGGCCTATGGCTGCCTCACCGCGGCGGTGCTCACCCTCGCCAAGGTGTTCCACATGGGCGGCTTCTGGGCCGCCGTGGTGGTCGTCATGTTGGCGGGGTACCTCGTGGCGCCACGGATCATCTGGCGCCTGACGGTAGCCATCGATGGCCCGGCCGAGGGCCGCCACCGGCCTGACTCGCAGCACGTCTGACCCCGGCGGATCGTCCGCCCGTCGTTATATCACCCCCCTTGGAGGAGACGCGATGCCCCCCACACCCCTGTGGCAGAGCGAGGATTTCTGGCGAAAGGTCGCGGTCTGGGTGACCGCGGGCTCCGCCGTGATCCTCGTGCTTCTCACCTTCGACAGCTTGTCGAAGACCGCGGCCGGCAGCAGCCGGGTACCAGCCTACTCGGTCATCAACCAGCACATCGATTACCGCTTCGACAGCGCACGCAACCTATCGGTGCCGGTGATCGGCGAGCAAGCGCCCTTGTTCGGCAAGGTGTTGAGCGAGGCGGAAGCCGAGGCCATGGTGAGCCACGGCAAGAAGACGGTGCAGGCGAAGAACTGCATGAATTGCCACACGTTGCTGGGCAACGGCGCCTACTACGCCCCGGACCTTACCAAGGCGTGGGTCGACCCGCAGTGGGCCGACATGATCGACCTCACGGAGAGCGACAGCCGCGAGGAGGCGATGGCCAAGTTCCTCCAGCACCCGGACCAGTACGCCACCAACGCGCGCATGATGCCGCCGCTCGGCATCACCCCGGATGAAGCCAAGGCCGTGGTGGCCTTCCTGAAGTGGATGTCGTCCATCGACACCAACGGCTTCCCGGCCGGCTTCAAAACCCGCGGACAGGAGGGCTAACCATGGCCATGGGAACCGTTGACACCAGCAACCTGAATGGCGGCCAGAAGCTGGCCGTCAAGTACTTCGCCGTCGCCATCGTGCTGTTCGCCGCCCAGGTCCTGTTTGGCCTGGTGGCCGGCCTGCAATACCTGAAGCCGGACACCCTCTTCGGGGTGCTGGACTTCAGCGTCACCCGCATGGTGCACATCAACGCCATGGTGGTGTGGCTGCTCTACGGCTTCCTCGGGTCGGTCTACTGGCTGCTGGAAGACGAGAGCGGCCGGCCGGTGGTCGGCCTCGGGTTGGGCAATCTCGCCTTCTTCGTCCTCACCGCCGCGGTCGTCGTGGTGGTGCTGGTCTACCTGTTCGTGCAGGTCGGGCCGGGCAACGACATGACCCGCTGGCTGATCAACGAGGGACGCGAGTACATCGAGGCGCCGCGCTGGGCAGACATCGGCATCGTCGTGTGCGTCCTGGTCTTCTTCTACAACGTCGCCATGACCTTCATGAAGGGCAAGTTCTCCGGCATCGCCGGCGTGCTGGTCCTCGACCTGGTCGCCCTGGCCGGCCTCTACCTGGCGGGCATGGTCTACATGACCAATATCAGCCATGACCACTTCTGGTGGTGGTGGGTGATCCACCTCTGGGTCGAGGCGACCTGGGAGGTGTTGGTCGGGTGCATCCTCGCTTGGGGGTTGATGCAGGTCCTGCAGGTGCGGCGCAAGATCGTCACCACCTGGCTGTACATCGAGGTCGCCCTGATGTTCGGCTCCGGCATCCTCGGGCTGGGCCACCACTACTTCTGGATCGGCACCCCCGAGTACTGGTTCAAGATCGGCGGCTTCTTCTCCGCCCTGGAGCCCATCCCCCTGGTGGCCATGGTGGTCCACTCCCTCTACGACTCGGGGGAGCACCACATGAAGAACACCAACCACCCGGCCCTGGCCTGGTTCATCACCCACACCGCCGGCAACTTCCTGGGGGCCGGGGTATGGGGCTTCATGCAGACCCTGCCGCAGATCAACCTCTACACCCACGGCACCCAGTGGACCGCCTCCCATGGCCACATCGCCTTCTTCGGGGCGTACGTGACCATCGTCGTGCCGATGATCTACCTGGCGGTCCAGAAGCTGCGCGGCAACGTCTGGATGGGGAGCGAGCCTGCCGGTGGCGCCTGGAAGTGGAAGTGGGCGCTCACGCTGCAGGTCGCCGGGACCCTCGGCATGGCGGTCGCCCTGATGGTCTCCGGCTACGAGCAGGCCTTCCTCGACCGGGCGATCGGCGGCTCCACCTGGCAGAGCTACTTCGTCGCCCAGGAGCACCCGTGGTTCATCCAGGGCATGAAGTGGCGGATGATCTCCGGCCTGGTCTTCGCCGCCGGCTACGTCCTCCTGGCCTGGGACTTGGTGACCATCGGCGCGGGCGAGACCCGCAAGGTGGAGCAGCTCACCCCCGCCGCCGCCGCGGCCTGACCACACGCATCGACGATCGGGGACGATCGTCTCGATCGTCCGTCGAGGAGGAACACCATGAACACCAATCTGTTGAAGGTCGGGCTGGGTCTGGCCAGTCTGGCTGTGATCTCACTGGCCACCGGTGCGGCGTTTGCCGAACGGGGCTACGAGGACAAGCCCAAGGAGGCGCCCGAGGGGATGCGGCGCCTGATCACCCCGGGTGCCCCGCCCCTGAGCGAGGCCGAGTTTGCACGCGGCAAGCAGCTCTTCTTCGAGCGCTGCGCCGGCTGCCATGGAGTCTTGCGCAAGGGCGCCACCGGCAAGCCCCTGACCCCGGACATTACCCTCGAGGCCGGCACCGATACCCTGGCGAGCATCATCACCTACGGCACCCCCGCCGGGATGCCCAACTTCGGGGACGCCGGTGAGATTTCGGCGACGGACATCGACATCCTCGCGCGCTACCTCCAGCACGACCCGCCGGTGCCGCCGGAGTTCAGCCTGGCGGACATCAAGGCCACCTGGAAGGTCCTGGTGCCGCCGGACCAGCGCCCCAGCAAGCCGGAGCACAAGCTCAACATGGAGAACCTGTTCGCCGTCACCCTACGGGACGTCGGCCAGGTGGCCCTGATCGACGGCGACACCAAGGAGATCGTCACCACCATCGACACGGGCTACGCGGTCCACATCTCCCGCCTCTCCTCCTCCGGCCGCTACCTGTTCACCGTCGGCCGTGACGCCAGGGTCAACCTGATTGACCTGTGGATGAAGAAGCCGGCCACCGTGGCGGAGATCCGGGTGGGTCTGGAGGCGCGCTCGGTGGAAACCTCCAAGTACAAGGGGTGGGAGGACAAGTACGCCATCGCCGGCAGCTACTGGCCGCCGCAATACGTGATCATGCAGGGTGACACCCTGGAGCCCCTGAAGGTCGTCGGCACCCGCGGCATGACCGTCGATACCCAGGAGTACCATCCGGAGCCGCGGGTGGCGGCGATCGTCGCCTCCCACGAGAACCCGGAGTTCATCGTCAACATCAAGGAGACCGGCCAGATCCTCATGGTCAACTACGAGGATCTCGCCAACCTCCGGGTGACCACCATCGACGCCGCCCGCTTCCTGCACGACGGCGGTTGGGATTCGACCCAGCGCTACTTCCTCACCGCGGCCAACAAGTCCGACAAGATCGCGGTGGTCGACTCCAAGGAGGACAAGCTGGTCGCCTTGGTCGACGTGGAGAAGACCCCCCATCCAGGTCGCGGTGCGAACTTCGTCCATCCCAAGTACGGACCGGTGTGGGCGACGAGCTGCCTGGGCAACGACCACGTCGCCCTCATTGGGACCGATCCGTCGCGCCACAAGGCCCAGGCATGGAAGGTGGTCCAATCCCTCAAGGGCCAGGGTGGGGGATCGACCTTCGTGAAGACCCACCCGAAGTCCAAGAATCTCTGGGTGGATAGCCCGCTGAACCCGGAACCGAAGGTCAGCCAGTCGGTCGCGGTGTTCGATATCGCCAACCTGGACGCCGGCTACCAGGTGTTGCCGATCGCCGAGTGGGCGGATCTCAAGGGGGAGGGCGCCAAGCGGGTGGTGCAGCCCGAGTACAACAAGGCCGGCGACGAGGTGTGGTTCTCGGTGTGGAGCGGCAAGGGTCAGGAGTCGGCGATCGTCGTGGTCGACGACAAGACCCGCAAGCTCAAGAAGGTGATCAAGGACAAGCGGATCGTCACCCCGACCGGCAAGTTCAACGTCTACAACACGATGAACGATGTCTATTGAGTTCGTTTCCCGGCGCTGGGCAATCGGGGTGGGGGCGATCCCGCCCTGGTTGCCTCAGCAGGAAAACTCGATGCCCGCGGTCCGATCAATCCTGCAATGGTCCGCAGCCGGTTGCTGCCTCGCCGCCACGGCGGCCGTGGCGGTTGCCGACATCTCCCGGACGCGGCAGGTGGAGCTCTTGCACCTGCTGCGCCAGGACTGCGGCTCCTGCCACGGCACCATGACCATGAAGGGGGGTCTTGGCTCCCCCCTCACCCCCGCGGCCCTCGCCGATCGACCGGTCGACCTGCTAGTCGACATCGTCCTCAACGGTGTGCCCGACACCCCGATGGCGCCGTGGCGCATCCTGATGAACGAGGCGGAGGCGACCTGGCTGGTGGAGCAACTCCGCGCCGGGTTGCCGGCAGGGCGCTAGCGAGACCTTTCCAACACAGGCTGGTTTTTCACCACAGCGACACAGAGAGCGCAGGGTCTCGTTCTTCTCATTTTGTTCTCCGTGTCCTCTGTGTCTCTGTGGTGAAAGACCCCCACATGAGAGCCCCCCCCAAAAAAGGAGAGCACCACCATGTCCGACACACAGTCCCTCTACCAACGTCTCGGCGGCTACGACGCGATCCAGGCGGTCGCCAGCGACCTTCTCCCCCGCCTGATGGCCGATCCACAGCTCGGGCGCTTCTGGCAGAACCGCGGGGAGGACGGGATCCAGCGGGAAAAGCAGCTCCTCGTCGACTACCTGTGCAACGCCGCCGGCGGCCCCGTCTATTACACCGGCCGCGACATGAAGCTCTCCCACCAGGGCATGGGGATCAGCAATAGCGACTGGCAGGCGCTGATCGACCATCTCACCGCCACCCTGGACAAGTTCGGCGTCCCGGATGCGGAGAAGAATGACGTCCTGGCGTTCATCGAGTCCACCAAGGCGGACATCGTCGAGGTGGAATGACGTTGATTGCACCACAGAGACACAGAGGACACAGAGATCGTCTCTATGGTGAACCCTCTCTAAACAAATCTGCCGCGTCGCCATGACGACAACCAACCACCTCATGCACGGCGTGCACCGGACCGCCTTCCCCCGGCTCGCGGTCATCGCCCTGGCCCTCCTCGCCGGCTGTGCCGGGGTGGAGCTGCGCGGCACCGGTGACCTGGGCGTGGTGGTGGAACGCACCACCGACTCCCTGCTGGTGGTGGAGACCACCGGGCGCACCACGCTCGGGGAGGTCGACGGGTTGGGCGACCTCTCCCATGCCTCGGTGGTCTATTCGCGCGACGCCCGCTACGCGTATGTCTTCGGCCGTGACGGTGGGCTCTCCAAGGTCGACTTGCTGCGCCGCCGCCGGGTGGGCCGCGTGGTGCAGGCGGGCAACAGCGTCGGTGGCGCCATCTCCCAGGACGGCCGCCTGGTGGCCGTCTCCAACTACGAGCCCGGCGGGGTGAAGGTCTTCGACGCCGAGACCCTCGCCCTGGTCGCGGACATCCCGGCGATCCATGGCGCCGGTGGTGCCCGCTCCAAGGTGGTGGGGTTGGTCGATGCGCCGGGGCAGCGGTTCGTCTTCAGCCTCTACGACGCGGGGGAGATCTGGATCGCCGACTTCACCGCGGCCGGTCCCCCGGCGATCCGCAGGTTCAGCGGCGTCGGCAAGCTCCCCTACGACGCCCTCATCTCGCCGGATGGGCGCTATTACATCGCCGGCCTGTTCGGCGAGGACGGCCTGGCCCTGCTCGACCTGTGGCATCTCGACGCCGGAGTCCAGCGCATCCTCGCCGGCTACGGGCGCGGGGAGAAACCCCTGCCCATCTACAAGATGCCCCACCTGGAGGGGTGGGCCATGACCGAGAACCTCGCCTTCCTGCCGGCGGTGGGGCGCCACGAGGTGCTGGTGGTCGACCGCCGCACCTGGCAGGAGGTACAGCGCATCCCGGTCCACGGCCAGCCGGTGTTCGTCATGGCCCGCCCGGACGGCCGCCAGGTGTGGATGAACTTCGCGGTCCCCGACAACGACACGGTGCAGGTGCTCGATGTCGCGGCGTCGCAACTGGCCAAGACCCTCACGCCGGGCAAGGGGGTGCTACACATGGAGTTCACCCCGCGCGGCGAGCAGGTGTGGATCTCGGTGCGCGATGCCGGCCGCGTCGACGTGTACGACACCGCCACCTTCGAGCGCCTCGCCTCCTTCGCCGCCAAGACCCCGAGCGGCATCTTCTTCACCGCCCGGGCCCACAAGATCGGGCTGTGAACCCCATGACATCGGGTGACCTGCGAAGAATCGCCATCGACCTTGTGGATCCGCAGCGGATGAAAAAAAACCTCATGCTGCCGCGTCTCTCGGGGAATCCGTTCGACGCCAACGGGTAACCGTGAATCACCTCGAACACCGACTCCTGAGCGACTTTCAGCGGGACTTCCCGTTGTCGTCCACGCCGTTTGCCGACCTCGCGGCCCGCCTCGCGGTGCCGGAGCAGGAGGTCCTCGACAGCCTGCGAGAGCTGACCGAGTCCGGGGCCGTGAGCCGGGTAGGCCCGGTCTTCCGCCCCCATACCATCGGCGCGAGCACCCTCGCCGCCATGGCCGTGCCCGCCGGCCGCCTAGAGGAGGTCGCCGCCCTGGTAAGCGGCTACCGCTCGGTCAACCACAACTACGAGCGCGAGCACCGCTGCAACCTGTGGTTCGTGGTGACCGGCCCGGACGACGGCCACATCCAGGCGGTGCTCGCCGAGATCGAGACCCAGACCGGGCTGCCGGTGCTATCGCTCCCGATGCTCAACGACTACCACATCGATCTCGCCTTCCCCCTCCACTGCCCATGAAGACCGCCGCCAACCTGGCCCTCGCGGCGCCATCCCGCCCCGCGCTCGACGCCCTCGACCAGCGCCTCATCGCGGCGATCCAGGGCGGGTTGCCCCTGGTGTCGCGCCCGTACGAGGAGATCGCCCGGCGCATCGGCACCGGCGAGGCCGAGGTAATCGCACGGTTACGGACGATGCTGGAGGACGGCACCATCAAGCGGCTCGGGGTGGTGGTGCGCCATCGCAAGATCGGCTATTGCGCCAACGCCATGGTGGTCTGGGACGTGGCCGACAAGGCGGTCGACGCCCTCGGCTACCGCCTGCGCCGCTTCGACTTCATCACCCTTTGCTACCGCCGGCCCCGGCGGCTCCCGGAGTGGCCCTACAACCTGTTCTGCATGATCCACGGCCGGGATCGCGCCAAGGTCCGCGAGCGGGTGGACGAACTGGTGGAACGCTGCCGCCTCCACGACACCCCGCACGAGGTCCTGTTCAGCGGCCGCTGCTTCAAGCAGCGCGGCGCCCTCTACCAGTTGCCCGCGGAGGAGCTATGAGCGAACGCCGCACCCTGGACGCGGTCGACCGGGCGATCATCAATCAACTGCAGGGCGGATTCCCCATCGGTGAGCGCCCCTTCGCCGCGGCGGCCGGTGTGCTGGAGATCGCCGAGACCGATCTCATCGCCCGCATCGGCAGGCTCTTGCAGGAGGGTTTCTTGACCCGCTTCGGCCCCCTCTACGACGCCCAGCAGATGGGGGGCGGCCTTACCCTGGCGGCCATAGAAGTACCGGAAGCGGAGCTCGATGCCGTGGCGGACCAGGTCAACGCCCACCCGGAGATCGCCCATCACTACGCCCGCAACCACCCACTGAACCTGTGGTTTGTCCTGGCCACCGAGCGACCGGAGCAGATCGCCGCGGTCCTGTCGCAGATCGCGCGCGAAACCGGCCTCGCGGTCTACGACTTCCCCAAGGAGGAGGAGTTCTTCATCGGGCTCCGGCTCCAGGTATGACGCCGACCCCTGCCCAACCGATCGACGCCGTCGATCGCCAGATCATCATCGCCACCCAGGGGGGGCTGCCCCTGACGCTGCGGCCATACCACGCCGTCGCCCAGCAGCTCGCCCTGGATCCGGAAGAGGTGATGGCGCGCATGCGACGCATGGTGGCGGTCGGGATCATCCGGCGCGTCGCCGCCGTCCCCAACCACTACGCCCTCGGCTACCGCGCCAACGGCATGTCGGTGTGGGACGTGGCAGACGAGCACATTCGGGAACTGGGCAAACAGGTCGGGGAGCTCCCCTTCGTGAGCCATTGCTACCGTCGCCCCCGCCGCCTACCCCTCTGGCCGTACAACCTCTTCGCCATGGTCCACGGCCACGATCGTCCCGAGGTCGAGGCGCAGGTGGCCACGATTGCGGCCCTCCTGGGGGAGGCCGCGCGCGACCACACCATCCTCTACAGCACCCGCATCCTGAAGAAGACCGGCCTGCGGATTGGGGGGTGACTCACAGTTTGGCGCTGAGACGCGCGTAGGAAGACATACCGGTGACAGGAGATGTGTCCAGACGAGGGGCTAGGGAGTAGGGGTCAGGGGTCAGGGGTCAGGGGTCAGGGGTCAGGGGTCAGGGAAGGACGGCCCTTCGGGGCGAATGATTTCTTCAGATAAAGAACACCAGCCAAACAAATCTGCTGGCCGCCGCCGGCGGCCAGCCACCCCTAGTCCCTAACCCCCATTCCCTAACCCCTATTCCCTAACCCCATGTTTCGCATCACCCAATACATGCGGGAGTTACTAGACCCGACGCCATTGCGGCCGGCGCGCAAACCGTCCGGGCCGGTGGTGATCTGGAACCTGGTGCGGCGCTGCAACCTCACCTGCAGGCATTGCTACTCCATCTCCGCGGACACCGACTTCCCCGGTGAGCTCACCACCGCCGAGGTGATGGCGGTGATGGAGGACTTGCGCGCCTTCGGCGTGCCGGTGCTGATCCTCTCCGGCGGGGAGCCCCTGCTCCGTCCCGACCTCTTCGCGATCACGGCCCGGGCCAAGGCCCTGGGCTTCTTCGTCGGCCTGTCCACCAACGGCACCCTGATCACCGCGGAGACCATCGGCGCCATCGCCGCGGCTCACTACGACTACGTGGGCATCAGCCTCGACGGCATGCGCGCCACCCACGACCGGTTCCGCCGCAAGGAGGGGGCCTGCGCCGCGTCGCTGCGCGGCCTCCGCGCCTGCCGCGACCACGGCATCAAGGTGGGCGTCCGCTTCACCCTCACCCAGGACAACGCCGGCGAGCTGCCGCAGGTGCTCGATCTGGTGGAGGCCGAGGGGGTCGACAAGTTCTACCTCTCCCACCTCAACTACGCTGGCCGCGGCAACAAGAATCGCGGCGACGATGTGGTGCTGCAGGCCACCCGGCGGGCCATGGACCTGCTCTTCGCGCGCTGCTGGCGCGCCCTTCAGGCGGGCGCCCCCAAGGAGTTCGTCACCGGCAACAACGACGCCGACGCCGTCTATCTCCTGCACTGGGCCCGCCGCCACCTGCCGGAGCGGGCCGGCGACCTGCGCACCCGGCTCGCCCGGTGGGGCGGGAACTCCTCGGGCGTCAACGTCGCGAATATCGACAACCTGGGCAACGTCCACCCCGACACATTCTGGTGGGACTACACCCTCGGCAACGTACGCCGCCGCCCCTTCTCGGCGATCTGGCCGGACACCTCCGATCCCCTGATGGCCGGGCTCAAGGCCCGGCCGCGCCCCGTGACGGGTCGCTGCGGCGCCTGCCGTTACCTCGCCATCTGCGGCGGCAATACCCGGGTCCGCGCCTACCGGCTCACCGGCGACCCCTGGGCAGAGGACCCGGCCTGCTACCTGAGCGACGCGGAGATCGGCCTCACCCCCGACCGGCGCGGGGTAACCGCCGTGAGGTGCGTATGAAGCCGCACGGGTGCCTCCCTGCGATCTGCCTCGCCCTCCTCGCCATGCACCCACCGGCGGCGGCCGGACTCGATGCGGCGGCCCTCTACCGCGACCATTGCGCCGAGTGCCACGGCGATGGGCGACTCGGCGGCATGGGGCCGGCCCTGGTGCCGGAGAACCTCACCCGCCTGGACCGCCCGGCCGCTACCAAGGCGATCGCGGACGGCCTGCCCGCGACCCAGATGCCGCCGTTTGGCCAGGCCCTGTCCCAGGCCGAGATCGCCACCCTGGTCGAGTACCTCTATACCCCATTGCCTGCCCCACCCGCCTGGGGGGCGGACCGGATCACCGCCACCCACGTGGTCCGCAACCGGCCCGAGACCCTCCCCGCCAAGCCCATCTTCGCGGCCGATCCCCTCAACCTCTTCCTGGTGGTGGAGCTCGGGGACCACCACGTCACCGTGCTGGACGGGGACCGCCTGGAGCCGATCCACCGCTTCCCCACCCACCGCGCCCTCCACGGTGGCCCGAAGTTCTCCCCGGACGGCCGCTTCGTCTACCTCGCCTCGCGCGACGGCTGGATTGAGAAGTACGACCTCTACAACCTGAAGCCAGTGGCGGAGGTCCGCGCCGGCATCAACAGCCGCAACCTGGCGGTCTCCGGCGACGGGCGCTACGTGATGGTCGCCAACTACCTCCCCCACACCCTGGTCCTCCTCGACGCCCGCGACCTCTCCCTCCTCAAGGTGATCCCAGCGGCGGATGGCGCGGGACGGAGCTCACGGGTGAGCGCCGTCTACGCGGCGCCACCACGGCAGGGCTTCATCGCCGCCCTCAAGGACCTGCCGGAGGTGTGGGAGATCTCCTGCGCCACCCCGCCCCCGTACTATGGCCCGATCCACGACCATCGCGACGCAGGCCCCCTCGAACGGCCCCAACCCTTCCCCGTGCGCCGCATCCACCTGGACGACTACCTCGACGACTTCTTCTTCGACCAGCCCTACCGCCACCTGATCGGCGCCGGGCGCAACGCCAAGAATGGCCAGGTGATCAACCTGGACGCGGGGCGAAAGATCGCCGCCGTAGACCTCCCCGCCATGCCCCACCTAGGCTCGGGGATCACGTGGGAATACCAGGGCCGGCCGATCCTCGCCACCCCCCACCTGGAGGAGGCACTGGTCAGCGTCATCGACATGGGGACGTGGAAGACGATCAAGGAGATCAAGACCCTCGGCCCGGGGTTCTTTATGCGTAGCCACGAGAACAGCCCCTACGCCTGGGTGGATGTCTTCTTTGGTCCCAACCGGGACGCAGTACACGTGATCGACAAGCACACCCTGGAGATCGCCCGCACCCTCAGGCCTGCGCCGGGGAAGCCTGGCGGCCACGTCGAGTTCGATCGCTACGGAAAGTATGTCTTAGTCAGCGTCTGGGACATGGACGGCGCCATCGTCGTCTATGACGCCCAGACCCTGACCGAGATCAAGCGCATCCCGATGAAGAAGCCCTCGGGAAAGTACAATGTTTACAATAAAATCAACCGTTCTTCCGGTACCAGCCACTGATCCGCTGCAAATGATTACCGCTCATCTCCATGGCTGCAAAAATACGCCCATGTGTTACTATTCGGATATTGACATCCGAAATTCTTAGGTTGACATAAAGAATAAACTTACCACCCTGCTCCCGGTGTCATAGCCCGTTCCCTGAGGAGGGCCACCCGTTGGCAGTGGGGCACCTCAATTCGGATTGAAAGAAGATCACGATGAGCCAGTTCCTAGGCCCGATCCACCACGTGATGTACGGCAAGATCTGCCTGCTGCATGGTTGGGAAGAGGCGTGCATCACCAAGGCGACGAAGGCGTGGGGCACGACCCGAGTCGGCGATCTCCTCTCCCCAGCGGCAACGAAACGCTGGCAACCCGCGGGCGGCGAGCTGGCGACCCTGATCGGCGACCAGCCCATCCACGGCTGGCTCCAGGCCACCCTCAACCGGGCCGAGACCAGCCTCGCCGCCGTGGTGAGCGCCCTGCAGGGAGGCGGTAACGATAGCGACGAGCTGCTGCGGGCCGCCTCCTTCGATCATGGGCGTTCAGTCGCAGGGACCGCCAAGCTCCCCCCGGGGGCCGACACCGCCCCCGTCCAGTCGCTTGCGGCCCTGCTTGCCGGCTGCTACCTCGACGGCATGCCGTGTGATCAGGTGAGCGAGGTGGTGGCACTGGCCCCGCGACGCCTCACCGTGCGGCGCATGCTGGAGGTCCACCGCGCCAACTGGCAGGCAGGCGGCGCCAACCCCGAAGCCATGATCGCCCTCCAGGGGGCGTGGAGCGCCGGCCTCGCCGCCGGCGTCGCCGCGTCCATCCAGCACCAACGGGAGGTGAAACCGGTCGCCGGCATGCTCGCGTGCGTCGACACCTTCGCATTGTGAGCCGCGACACTTCCGCCGCCCCCCTCATCGCCATCCGCGGCACCCGTGGTGCCGCCCACCGCATCCCGGAAACCGATTCCCAACCACCGACACCTGGGCGCCGCCCCAAGACCTGGCCACGCCTGATTGCAAGCCCCCCAACCCGGAGGAGAGTGAGATGACACCGCACGCCCCACAGAGCCCCCGTCGCTGGTCCGTCCCCGTCACCCTCGCGGTCCTCACGTTGTTGATGATGGCGCTCTCCCCGCGCGGGGCGGCCGCCGTCTCGGCCGAGGCCCAGCGGTGCATCCAGTGCCACAGCTTCATCTCCAAGGGGATCATCGCCCAGTGGGAGAAATCCAAGCACAGCAAGAACGACGTCGACTGCTACACCTGCCATCAGGCCGATCCCGGTGACGTCGATGCGTGGCAACACGAGGGGTTCACGATCTCGGTGATCGTCTCGCCCAAGGACTGCTCCGGCTGCCACGACCAGCAGTTCAACGAGCAAAAGGGCTCGCACCACGCCAAGGCCGGGCAGATCCTCGGTTCCCTGGACAACCTCCTCGGCGAGGTCGTGGGCGGTGAGGCGGCGGTGAACGCCTCCTGCCGGCAATGCCACGGATCGCAGGTGAAGATCGACTCGCGCGGCCGGCCCACCGCCGACACCTGGCCCAACACCGGCATGGGTCGGATGAACCCGGACGGCTCCTGGGGCTCCTGCGCCGCCTGTCATGCGCGTCACGAGTTCAGCGCCAGACAGGCACGCCAGCCCGAGGCGTGCGGCAAGTGCCACCTCGGCCCGGATCATCCCCAGATCGAGATCTGGAACGAGTCCAAGCACGGCATCCTCTACCACGCGAATCGCGAGGAGATGCAGCTCGATGCCTCCCCGTGGCGCGCCGGCCAGGAGTATTTCACCGGCCCGACCTGCTCGTCGTGTCACATGAGCGCCGCCGGCAACCAGCCCATCACCCACGACGTGGGCGAGCGCATCTCCTGGACCCTGCGGCCGCCGGTGTCGGTGAAACTCAACATGGTCATCTACGAAGATGACTCGAAGGACGACATCAACGGCGAGAGCCCGGCGCTGCCCAAGGTGGGCGAGGTGGCCAAGACCAAGAAGGGCGAGATGAAGAAGGTCAAGGCGGTGCTGCCGTGGGAGGAGCGGCGCGCGCGCATGCAGAACGTCTGCGACCAATGCCACGCCCACAGCTTCGTCGAGGGTGCCTACGCGCAGTTCGACGACGTCGTCTACCTGTACAACGAGAAGTTCGCCGAGCCGGCCAAGGCGATCATGGGCGAGCTGAAGAAGGCCGGAAAGCTCACCGCGGCGGACTTCGACGAGCCGATCGAATGGACCTGGTGGGAGATCTGGCACCACGAAGGGCGCCGCGCCCGCCACGGCGCCTCGATGTTCGGCCCGGACTACACGTGGTGGCACGGCATCTACGAGGTGGCCAAGCACTTCTACATGGAGTTCATTCCGGAGGTGAAAGAGGTCGCCGGCGAGAAGCTGGCCAAGGAGCTGCTGGACAAGTACGTCTACAGCCAGCCCGGCCACCAGTGGCACCGGGACGGGATGAGCAAGGACCAACTCAAGAAGGTCCAGGAGTTCTACCAGAAGCGTTACCAGCAATAGGTCCGGGCGCGGGGTCGCTCCGGCGGGGCACCAGGGTCCTCTCCTTGCCCCGGCCCCCGTCGGAGCCACCGCTTGACCACGCCTGCACCCGTGAAGTCGTGACTCTCCGGCGCCCACTCCTTTCTGTGATCATGACCCTCATCGCCCTAGCCCTGTCGCCACCGCCGAGCGCCGCTGGCGCACCCCTTGTCCTGGCGGGCCACTCGAGCTGGGTGAATAGTGTCGCCGTGGGAGACGGCGTGGTCGCCACCGCGGGCAATGATGGGCAGATCGGCATCTGGCGCCTCCCCGACGGCGTGCGGCTGGCCTGGCTGCATCTGCCACGGCTCCATCCCCCCCTCGGCGAATCCGCACTCCTCGCCCACCTCGGCGTGCCGGTCTACGGCGTCGCCTTCGACGCCACCGGCCGCCGGCTGGCGGCCGGCTGCGGCGATGGCGCCATCCACGTCGCCGAGGTCGCGACCCGCCAGTTCGTCGCGACCCTGCCCGATCCCAGCGGCCACGTGAACACGGTGTGTTGGCTGCCCGACGGGCGCCTGCTAGCCGGAACCATCGATGGCCGCCTGGTCCTGTGGGACGTAGAGCACCGCGCGCCAGTCGTCGAGCGCCGCATCTTCCAGTTCCCGGTGCAGGGCCTCGCCCTAAATCCGGACGAGACGCGCGTGGCCGTGGCCAGCCTCGACAGCCGGCTGCGCATCCTCGCCATCCCGAGCCTGGAGGTCACCGACTCCCTCGCCGGCCACAAGGACGCGGTGTACACGGTCGACTGGTCGCCGGATGGGCGATTCATCGCCACCGGCAGCAACGACCATACCGCCCTGCTCTGGGATCGCGCGAAGGACACCCCGCACCCCCTGTGGCAGGGAGAGCGGCCCATCTATGCCGTCGCCTTCACACCGGACGGGCAGCGGCTCGCCGTGGCCGAGCAGGGGCAGCCGATCCGCATCCTTACGCTCCCCTCCGGCCGGGAGGTCGCCACCCTGGCCGGCCACACCGCCGACGTGGTCGCCCTCGTCTTCACCGCCGACGGCCGCCTGGTGAGCGGCGCCCGCGACGCCACCGCGCGCCTCTGGCCGGAACAAGAAAAATAGTTCGCCACAGAGGACACAGAGATCACCGGGGGAGTCAGAACGATGATCAATACCCGCCGTGTCCTCTGTGGCAAAAGACCACTCTCCCTGAGGAACCCATGGACATCTCCGGCCTGATCATCGACTGCGAGGAGGGTCGCTTCCGCGACGTGGTGGATGCCATCGAGGGCATGGCGGAGCTCGAGATCCTGCGCATCCTGCCGCCATCCCGGGTCGTGTGCCTGGTGGAGGCAGCCGGCATCGACCCTTCGATGGACGTCAGCCAACGCATCTGGGCCATCCCTGGCGTCGCGGCCATCAACCTCACCTGCCACTACCACGACGTGGATGGGGCGAGTCCCGTTGCCGCGCCATGAGACCGGTCTTCACCACAGAGACACAGAGGCCACAGAGAATGTGTAGGTCGGATCAAGGCGCGTCAGCGGCGGACCTGACGCTCCCCAAACAACAACCACATTGGAACCACAGATGAACACAGATAGACACAGATTCTTTGTTCGCTTCTTGGTGTCCCCTTGGTGCCCTCGATGCATTGGTGGTTCAACCGCCTCCGACCGCATCCGTGTTCATCTGTGTCCATCTGTGGTTCCCCCTTTGCGTCTCCGCGCCTTTGCGCCTTTGCATTGAGAAAACTCCCCACGACCCTCACGACCCTCACGACCCAGGAGGCAGACATGGACCTGACCCGCAGGCAATTCGTGAAATCGGCCGCCGTTGCCACCACCCTGGCTGCCGCCGGCATCACCCCGGAGATCGGCGTCTCCGAGGCCGAGGCGGCGCTCGCCGACGTCAAGTGGGACAAGATCCCGTGCCGCTTCTGCGGCACCGGGTGCGGGGTCATGGTCGGCGTCAAGGACGGCAAGATCGTCGCCAGCAAGGGTGACCCGGAGGCGCCGGTCAACCGCGGCCTAAACTGCATCAAGGGGTACTTCCTGCCCAAGATCCAGTACGGCGCCGACCGCCTGACCCAGCCCTTGATGCGCAAGAAGGGCGGGCACTTCGCCAAGGACGGCGAACTGACTCCGGTCTCCTGGGACGAGGCCCTCGACACCATCGCCCAGCGCATGAAGGCGGAGATCGCGGCCAACAACGGCATGGGCAACACCATCGCCATGTTCGGTTCCGGCCAGTGGACCGTGTTCGAGGGTTACGCCGCCGCCAAGTGGTTCAAGGCCGGCCTGCGCTCCAACAACCTCGACCCCAACGCGCGCCACTGCATGGCCTCGGCCGTGGTCGGCTTCATGACCACCTTCGGCATCGACGAGCCCATGGGGTGCTATGACGACATCGAGGCGGCCGACACCTTCGTCCTGTGGGGCGCCAACATGGCGGAGATGCACCCGGTCCTCTACTCGCGCGTGGCGGCGCGCAAGCTCGGCCACCCGGGCTGCAAGCTGTTCAACCTCACCACCTTCTCCAACCGCTCCTCCGAGGTGGCGGACAAGGAGGTGATCTTCGCGCCGCAGACCGACCTGGCGCTGCTCAACTGCATCTCCAAGATCATCATCGACAAGGGGTGGGTGAATGAGCGATTCGTCAACGACCACTGCCAGTTCATGATCGCCGACTTCAACATCGGCTACGGCCTGGACGACCACAAGGAGTACAACCCGAACGTCCAGAAGGCCGACTTCGAGGCGTTCAAGCAATTCCTCAACGGCAACTACAAACACCTCGACCGCTTCAACCTCGCGGACAAGGGTGTCGACTACGGCAAGTATCAATACTACATCGACGACTACTCGCCGCGTACCGTGGCCAAGCTCACCAAGGTGCCGGTGGACACGATCTACGAACTGGCCGCGGAGTACGGCGATCCGCAGCGCAAGGTTACGAGCTTCTGGACCATGGGCTTCAACCAGCACACCCGCGGCTCGTGGGTGAATAACCTGATCTATAACGTCCATCTGCTCACCGGCAAGATCAGCGAGCCGGGCAACTCTCCCTACTCCCTCACCGGCCAACCCTCCGCCTGCGGCACGGCGCGTGAGGTCGGCACCTTCTCCCATCGCCTGCCCGCCGACATGGTGGTGGACAACGAGGACCACCGCAAAATGGCGGAGAAGATCTGGCAGGTGCCTGCCGGCACCATCCCGGCCAAGCCCGGCACCCACGCGGTGAAGATGGTGCGCTACGTCGACCTGGGGAAGATCAACGTCTTCTGGTCGATGTGCGCCAACCCCATGCAGGACTTCGCCAACCTCAACCGCTTCCGCGCCGGGGTGCGCAAGCCCCATTGCCTCTATATCCACTCCGATCCCTACCCCAACCGCTCCACCGAGCTGGCGGACATCGTCCTGCCCACCGCCATGTGGGCCGAGAAGGAGGGCGCCTTCGGCAACGCCGAGCGCCGTACTCAGTTCTGGCGCAAGCAGGTGGACGCCCCGGGCGAATCCAAGTCCGATCTCTGGCAGGTCATCGAGGTCGCCAAGCGCACGGGCCACGGCGCCCTGTTCGAGCGGTTCTATGGCGTCGCCGATCCACGCCAGATGTACCCCCTGCGACAAGGCTGGCCCCACGACGACGCGGCCATCGAGGCCGGCTTCAATGTCCAGCAGGCGATCTTCGAGGAGTACCGCCTGTTCGGCGAGGGCCACGGTCATGACCTCGCGCCCTACGATACCTACCACCAGGTACGCGGCCTGCGCTGGCCCGTGATCAACGGCAAGGAGACCCAGTGGCGCTTCCGCGAAGGGTACGACCCGATGGTGCCGCCGGGCAAGGGGGTCTACTTCTACGGCAACGCCAAGAAGAACGGTGGCCGCGCCAACATCTGGCTCCGCTCCTATGAGCCCGCCGCCGAGGTGCCCGACACCGACTACCCGTTGTGGCTGTGCACCGGGCGGGTCCTGGAGCACTGGCACTCCGGCACCATGACCAATCGCGTGCCCGAGCTCCACCGCGCCTACCCCCATGCCACCGTGGCGATACACCCGGAGGACGCGGGCAAGCTCGGGATCAAGCGTGGTGACAAGGTGCGCGTCGCCTCGCGCCGCGGCGAGGTCATCGCCCGCGCGGACATCGGTGGCCGCGCCCAGCCGCCGGCCGGCATGGTGTACGTCCCGTGGTTTGACGAGGACGTGATGATCAACACCGTCACCCTCGACGCCTTCTGCCCCATGAGCCGCGAGACCGACTACAAGAAGTGCGCGGTGAAGGTGGAGAAGGCCTAACCAGAGGCCAACCACGAACTCACGGAGAACAATCCGTTTCCCATCTTAGGAATGCAGGAAAGGCAGGAAGGCAGGAAATCGATACGCCAGCCATCGGAGCCGATTTTCCCCTTCCTGCCTTCCTGAAGTTCCTGCCTTCCTTAGATGGATTTTCCCAGATGACGCGACTCGATGGACCTGAACGAGGAACCGCGCGTTCCTGAACCCTGCACCGAGGAGGAGGAGTGGTGGCGGGTCACACCCAAGAGCGAATCGGCGCCCCGGACGTTGAGCCGGCGGCAGCTCTTCGTCTCGGCCGCCCGGACGGGTACGGCTGCCGCGGCCCTGTGGGCCGGGGTGGTGTTGCTGCGCGACGCGGCGTGGCGGCTGCGGCCACCGGGGGCCGGGGACGAGGACCGGTTCCTCGCCAGGTGCATCCGCTGCGGATTGTGTGCCCAGAACTGCCCGTACGACGTGATCCACCTCGCGGGTCTGGCCGCAGGGGTGGCGATGGGCACGCCGCAGCTCGTGGCGCGCACCGGTGCCTGCCAGCTCTGTCCGGACCTGCCGTGCATCAAGGCGTGCCCGACCACGGCGTTGGACCCGCAGATCACCGACGTCAAGGACGTGCGGATGGGGCTGGCGGTGATCGTCGACCGCGAGACCTGCCTCGCCCTCCAGGGGCTGCGCTGCGAGATCTGCTACCGGGTCTGCCCCCTGCTGGACCGCGCCATCTCCCTGGAGCCGCGCTTCAACCCGCGCACCGGCAAGCACACCATCTTCGAGCCGGTGGTCCACTCCGACGGCTGCGTCGGCTGCGGCCGCTGCGAGGAGGCCTGCCCCACGGACGAGGCGTCGATCAAGGTCCTCTCCCTGGCCACCGCCAAGGGCAAGCTCGGCGAGCACTACCGCCTGGGCTGGAAAGAGGAAAGCGCCTGACGGCGCTTTCGATCAAAAGATCCTAGCCGCAAATGGACGCGAATGAACGCATATCCATCGCAGAAACTCCGACCACCGCACTGGTAACGCACTCGGCTGGCGACTCCTCGTCGTCACCAAGGCTTCATGCGCGTCCATTTGCGTCCATACGCGGCTAACCCCTCTGAAAAATCATGGCTATTCCCAACGTCCCCCATCGCAGTCGCGACGCGTTGCCTCACACCTGGACCAAGGTGCGGCGGGTGGTGCAGCTTTGCTGCCTCGCCTTGTTCGCCGTCTTCCCCCTCACCCACTGGGCGACGGAGCGGGCGCGCGGGCCGGAGGAGATCGTCCGCGAGACCTACGTCCAGGGCCACTTCGCCGCCTCCTCGTTCCGCCTCGGCGCCCTGCACTTCAACCTCGCCGATCCGTTTGCGACAATCGAGGTGTTCGTCGCCTCCCACGAGGTAACGGCGACGCTGGCGATCGCCGCGGCGATCGTCCTCGCGTTTTACTGGCTGGTCGGTGGCCGCACCTTTTGCGGGTGGGCGTGCCCCCTCGGCACGGTGCTGGATCTCACGGAGCCCCTCCACCGCTGGCTGCGCAAGCGGTGGAAGCTCAAACCGCGGGAACTGGAGCCGCGCCTCAAGTACCAGATCCTCGCCGCCACCCTGCTGGTTTCGGCCCTCACCGGGCTGACGGTCTTCGAGCTGGTGTCGCCGATCTTCGCGGTGTCGCGGGCGATCGCCTTCGGGGTCACCTCCGGCCTGGTCCTGGTCGGCGTGATCGTCGCCTTCGAGGCCCTGGTGGCGCGGCGCGGGTGGTGCGAGTCGCTCTGCCCGGTGGGGGCATTCTACGGGTTGGTCGGCAAGGTGAGCCCGGTGCGCGTCGCGATCAACCACGACCTCTGCGACGAGTGCAAGGTGTGCGCCCGCTACTGCGTCACCCCGCGCATCCTCGATGCGCCGATCGACGGGGCCACCGATGCCGTCACCTCCGCCGACTGCACCCTGTGCGGCGCCTGCCTCGACGACTGCCCGACCGGCGCCCTCTCCATGCAGCTCGCCTTCCGTGCCCGGCGAGCCGCGTGAGGACACAGACGGACTGCGACTTCCTTCTTCCACCACCAAGGCACCAAGGACACCCAGAAGGCACCAAGAGATGCATGACAGACACGACCCCATCTCGGTGGACCTTGGTGATCTTGGTGCCTTGGCGGTTCGTATCTGAATGCCCCGAATTCCTCACCGCAAAGGAGGTGTCCCATGAAAGGCTTCGCTCTGTTCACCGTAGGTACCGGCCTCGCCCTCTTGATCGCGGCCTGTGCACCCACCCCGAAGGGGACGGCGCCCATGGCCCCCGAGTCCACCGCCCCCTGGGCCCAGGAGACCGGCAAGGCGCAGGTCCTCCCGGGTGAGACCGTCTACCCGACCACCGTGCCCGGCCAGTCTGAGGTCATGGGCCGCGGCTACGAGGGGGCGCCCCCGATGATCCCGCACGACATCACCGCCATGACGGTGAGCCGCGAATACAACACCTGCCTGGCGTGCCACCTGAACGGGGAGACGGATCGCGCGGGACACCGCGCCACCCCGGTCCCCAATAGCCACTTCACGGACCTCTACGACCAGTCCTACGAGAAGGACCGAGCCAAGGCAATCCAGACCTACCGCAACTCCCGGTTGCCGTCGAAGCACGGCCTCCTCGGCACGCGCTACGTGTGCACCCAATGCCACGCCCCGCAGTCGGACATCACCCCGTGGGTGCCGAGCACGTTCTGAGCGAAGGGGGGATGCGGGGTGAGGGATGGGGGCAGGACAGCCCTTTGGGCTGCATGAGATGCCGATCAACGCCACCCACGAAACAATCGGCTGGCCGCGCGCGGCGAAGCGGCCGACCAGCCCTAGTCCCTGACCCCTAGTCCCTAACCCCTGCGAGCAAAGCGAGCCATGGCCCACACCTGGACCCGACGCGAGGTGCTCCTCGGGGGGCTGCCGCGGCTGGCGCGGCGGCTGGCTGAAGGACCACCCGGCCCCCCGTTGCCGCCTCTGGTGCGGCCACCCGGGGCGCTGGCGGAGGCGGACTTCCTGGCGACCTGCGAGCGGTGTCATGCCTGCGTGGAGGCGTGTCCCAACCATGTGCTGGCCGCGGTCGCCGGACGGGGCGAGGGGATCGACGGCACGCCGCACATGGCGTTCCGGGACGGCTACTGCGCGCTCTGCCGCGCCTGCGCCGCGGCCTGCCCGAGCGGCGCCTTGCGGGGCGCGGTGACCGGCGCCACCGCCTATCCGGGCGTCGCCGTGGTGGACATGGCGGCGTGCCTGAACAAGGCCGGCTTCGCCATGTGCCTCTCCTGCCAGGACCATTGCCCGGAACGGGCGATCACCCTGGTGCAGCTCCGCACACCGACCATCGCGGCCGAGAGGTGCACCGGATGTGGGGCGTGCCAGTTCGTCTGCCCCACATCGCCGGTGGCCATCGCAATCACGCCCATCCGGCGCCCGGCGGATGAATCCGGGTCAACAGGGTTGCCAGCGTGAGCCTGCTACGGCCGTGGCTCGCGCTGCTCGTCGCCCTGTCGTGCAGCGTGGCTACCGCGGCAGGGGACCCACCCCCCGCCGCGCACGACCCGGCGCCAGGGTCGGCGGCGTCCGCCGATGACCCGATCCGCACCGGCCTGGGACTGGCCCACAAGGGCGACTGGGGGGCGGCGATCGCCGCGTTCAACCGGGCCCTGGCGATCGATCCGGAGTCCGGTGAGGCCCTGTTCTTTCGCGGCCAGGCGGAGGCGGCGCAGAAGGACTACCCGGCCGCCCTCCACTCCTTGGCCGCGGCCCTGTCCCATCTGCCGCACGAACCGGCGATCTACCAGGCGATCGGCGAGACCCACGCGGCGCGCGACGACACGGACCGCGCCGCAGACGCCCTCGCCATCGCGGCCGACCTGTACCTCCGCCAAGGGTCACGGACGGAGGCACGGCAGACCATCGACCGGCTTCGCCAGGTAAAACCGGACGCAGCGCAGCTCAACGCATTGGACGAGCGTGCCGCGGGTGAGCCCATGCAGCCCTAAGGCGCCGCGATCTCCGCCAATTGGTCGGCGTACGCCACGAGCAGGTCGCGCATGGAGAGGATCCCCAACATCTTGCCATCCTCCATCACGACGAGGTGGCGGTGGCGGTAATGACGCATCTTTTCGTTGATCTCATCCAGGGCTTCATCCGGACCACACGCCGAGATCTTGGGGGTCATGACCTCGCCGATGTGGCAGGAGTGCAGGGAGATGTCGCGATAGTTCACCCGCTTCAAGAGATCGCGTTCGGAAAAGATGCCGACAGGCACACCGTCGTTGGTGACCACGACGGCACCGATATTGTGTTGCGCCATACGGGTCGTGACATCGAAGAGGATCTCCTTGCGATCGGCCGTATGGACGTTGGCGGTCATGATGTCACGGGCGGTTTTGGTGACCATGCGCTGGCCCTCCCACTGGATTGATCAGCAGTTAAGATATTTATTTGTAAGCTACCACCGAAAACCACCGCCAGCAATGTGACCCCCACGGACCCGCCACGTCCGGCCAGCCGATGGATGCAGCACGCGATCCACGCGTGCCGTCAGGGAATCGCCCAGGGGCAGACTCCGTTCGGCTGCGCGATCGTGACCGGGGGCCGGTTGGTCGCCGCGACGCACAACACCGTGTGGCGCGACGTGGACATCACCGCCCACGCGGAGATCAACGCGATCCGGGCGACCTGCCACGAGCTGGGCCGGGTCGATCTCGCGGGCTGCGACCTCTACACCACCTGTGAGCCCTGCCCCATGTGCCTCGCCGCGAGCCATTGGGCGCGTATCGACACGATCTACTTCGGGGCGACCATCGCCGACGCCGCCGCCGCCGGCTTCCACGAGCTGGTGCTCCCGGCGCAGGAGCTGGCGACGCGCGGCGGCAGCCCCCTGCGCGTGATCGGCGCGGTGCGGCACGACGAGTGCGTCGCCCTGTTCGAGGAGTGGCGCCGCCGACCCGACGCCCGCACCTATTGACGAACGAAAGGACGGGATACCGCCCGCTCGACATTTCTCTCGACCCGACCAGCCGCGACATCCATCCGCGCGTCCCCCGCCGGTGCGTGGATGCGTCGGCTGCTCTCGCACGATCCCCATCACTCCGCCCACGAAACCCGTGCCGGCCTCCCGCCAGCGTTCCCTGCCGGGTAGGTACCCGCGTGCCGTACGGTTGCTGCGCCTCGCGGCGTTCGCCTGGGCATTCCACGGCTGGCTCAACGAGTCCTATCGTCCTTGTCGAGAACCCCCTGTGGCTCAACCGCTACACCGAGTACGCGATCATCGTCGCCCTGCTGCTCATGGTCGGCTACTTCGCCACCTTCTTCCTCGCGCCGCGGCTGGGGAATCGCAACTACTGCCGCTTCCTCTGCCCGTACGGCGCCACCTTCGGGCTGCTCAACCGGGTCGGGCTGTTTCGCATCGACTGCGACCGGGAGACCTGCACCGACGGCGGTCTCTGCGACCGGGTATGTGACATGGGGATCCCGGTGCTGGCGATCGGGCGGCGGCACGGGCGGATCAAGACCAACGAGTGCATGGGGTGCGGTCGCTGCATCACCGAGTGCCCGGCCAATATCCTGTCCTTCGTCGACGCCCGTAACCGGATCCACCCGGCCGCCTTCCATCGACCCGACACAGAGGGGATGGAGAGGACCTTCACCGGCGAGGAGTGCGCCGACTGCCACCTGCACGGCGGCGACCATCGCATCGGCCGGCGCATCGCGCGCTCCGGAGATCACGCCGCCTCCGACCCGGCCCGGGAGCGGATGGCGGCGGTGTGTGGCGACGGCCACTCCCCCTGCTCTGTCACCACGCTGTTCATCGCCGGAGAGCGGATGATCGAGATCGGCCGCACGAAGGCACGCGAGGCGGCCACCGTGGTGGCGGCGGTCTACCGGGACTATGGGGACCGGGAGGTGCGCGAGCTAGCCGAGCTCTACCGCCTCCTGCCCACCATGACCGACACCCACCTGCGCAACCTCTACCATGGCGTCGCCCACCAGTCGCCGGACTACCAGTGGTGGTATGGCCAGCCGGCCCTCGACGGCGACCGGCTGCGCATCAAGGCGGCGGCGACCCGCATCGCTCGGCGTGCCGCCCTGGCGGGTTCAGACCGCCCGTGACGGGCGGGCCGCCCTGGGGCGATCACGGGGTGCCACCCCCGGGTTGCGGCGGTCCTGGCATGACAAGGGTCCCATCCGCCCGCACCTCGACCAGGTCCATGCCGCACACCGGGCAGCTCCCGGTGTGGTCGTAGGTCTTGTCCTCCTCACAGCGCATCGGGCAGGCGTGGGCCACCGCCCCGGCGTCGCCCTGCCCCCCGCCACCGCGGCAGCCGTAGCCGACCGCGCTGGCCACCACGAGGGCCAGGACGATCACGACCCGCCGGATGGATCGCGTCATCGGCCACCCGCCGATGCCGGGGCCACGCCGGCGGGGGCCTCTTCGACAATCTCCCGGACGCTCGCCGCGAACTCCTCCGGGAGGATGTAGTGGTGATAGATGTGGCGGATCAGGCCGTCACGGCCGATGAACACGATGATCGGCACGTAGTTCACCTCGTAGTCGTGGAGGAGCTGCGGGTCCTTACCTTGGAGCATGGCGAAGGGGAGGCCAAACTGCTCCCGGTAGCGGCGGATGAACTGGGGACTATCCGCCCACACGTTGAGGGTGACGATGGTCAACCGCTCGCCGTAGGTGGCCTGCGCCTGCTTCAGGAAGCCGACCACCTGGGTGCAGTAGTGGCACATGTTGTGGGTGAAGTAGAGGACGATCGGCTCCCCCAGGAGATCGTCGAGGCGGTGCACCCGCCCCAGGTCGTCCCCTAACGCGAACCGCGGCGGCGGCTGCCCCACCTCGGCGACGGCGGTGTACGCTGCGACCGGGCCCCAGAGGAGGAGGACCATGAGGAGCGGAATCGTTACCCGTCGGAGTGCACCACCTGCCAGGGAACTCGCCGCAGAGCCCCGGAGGACCCGGAGCAGAGGCGCTTCCTCAGGTCTCGGTGAGCCCTGTGCCTCGGTGGTGAAAAAAGACGGTTCCATCTAGGCCGTCTCCACGCGGGTGACCTGGTACTGCACGAGGTTGTCGTAGTTCGCCTTGTAGATCAGGGGGATGCCATCCGCCTCGACGTAGGCATAGGCGAACGTGGGGAGGGGCCCGCCCCCCTGGGGGGGCGCCAGGGTGAGGGAGCGCCCCTCGGAGACCTGGAAGCGGTTGGGGGTGAGGTGGCCGAAGAAGAAGTCGTGGAGCTCCGGGTGCTTATCCCCCTCCGACATATCCACCGGCACCCAGCCACGATCCGGGTCAAAGAAGCTGATCCAACAATGGGCCCCCGAGCAGTCGCCGGAGAGTTGCCCGCTCGCCATCGCCCCGCCGGCCGGGTACGGGAGCGGGAACCCCTGCTCCCAGCGCACCGGGATCCCGCGGGAGCGCAGGATGGCGGCGAGCAGGGCATGATAATCGTCACACTTACCCCGGCGGTGGCGCATCACCCACTCGGTGTCACCCGTGCCGCACCCCGGGATCTCCTTGTCGTAGGTGAGGTAGTCGATCAGGCCATCGTAGACGCGGCGGGCCACCTCGCTCGGCGCCGTCGCCGCCCCCACACAGCGGCGGGTGAAGCCCTCGATCTCGTCGGTGACCCGCAGGCGGCCGGTAAGGCGCAGGTACTTCTGCGCCGCGGCGGCGTCGAGGTGGGCCTGCTGGGGGCCGAGGCGGTGGCGCACCACCCGGTAGCGCCCCTCCACCGCGAAGGTCTCCGGCTCGCGACCGCTCGCCACGTGGACCATGCGATTCCCGAACAGGGGGTCCCGCTCGATCGTATAGGCCAGGGGCGTGCGAACCTCCAGGTCGTGGACCTCCTGGCGCGCGTCGTCCGGGGGCAGGGGCAGCCACAGGTGAAGCTCGCGGGTATCGCCAGGGAGGTTGTAGACCTCGGTGCGGTAGATGACCGCGATCTCCATGCGCGTGACCGCGGCCGGATCGACCGTGGCGAAGGCGGGCGCCGGCAGCCAGCGCATCCCGGCGAGGCCCAGGCCGCCGGCGCCGGCGAGGCGCAGGAAGGCACGGCGGTCGAGGGGGTCACCGCAGGTCAGATAGCGATGCCAGGGCATGGCGCATCTCCTTGTCGTCCCACTGGTAGGTAGCGAAGGTCGCCGCCACCTGCCCCTGGGGGTCGATCACCACGACCTTGATCGTGGGCTCGATGAGCTCGCCCCGCGGCGTGGGGGTGCGCTTCACCTGGATCCCGTATGCCGCCAGCACCGCCGCGGTCTGTGCCTCGCTGCCGGTGACGAATAGCCAGCGGGGGTCGCGGCGGGGATCGATGGCGTGCTTGCGGAAGTGGCCGAGGATCTCCTCGGGGGTGTCCTGGGCAGGGTTGACCGAGACGTGCAGGTAGCTGAGGCCAGGGGGGCTGCCCAACTCCTCGTCCAGGGCCTTGAGCTGAAAGGTAATCATCGGACAGGCGAACGCGCACTGGGCGAAGGTGAAGGTCACGATGGTGGTCCGACCCCGCAGGGACTCCGTCGAGACCGGCCGCCCGTCCCAGTTGCTCAGGACAAACGGCGGTGCGGTCTCGGCATGGACGACGGCGGCAGCCGCCATCAGCCAGAGGGCGGCCAGGAGCGCCGTCACACGGCCGCTTGGTGGGAGCGCGCCAGCGGCCGTAGATCCTGGCTGGCCCGCGGGTAGGAGCCGATTCCCATCGGCGACCCAGGCCCGACAGGGCCTGCCGCGCCTCCGGCGCGGGTCGCCGGTGCCACCGGCTCCTACCTCGGACGAGGACCCGGCCAGGAGATGCGGGCGGTTGCGCGGGCGCAGCAGATTCATGGTAAGCAGGCGGGCTAAGACCCCGGCTCGATTGCGACCTCGGTGGCGGCGCCGTCCTTGACCGCGACCCGTTGCCAGTCCTTCACGGCGCCGCCCTGCCAGACGCGCACCAGGTGGCTGCCCGGCGGCACGTCGTGGATGGCGAAGGTCCCGTCGCCGCCCGTCACCGCCGCGTAGGGATGGTCGAAGACCACGACGTACGCCGTCTCTGCCGGGTGGCGATCACAGAGCACCTCGATGAAGCCGGTGTCGTCGCGGTAGCGGTGATATGGCTTGATCGGTCGCCGGACCTCGGCCCCGGCCTCGGGCAGGGCGATGTTGTACAGGGTCGCGCCGAGTTCCAGGGGCCGGTCCGAGACCGCCTTCTGGTAACCGAGGCGCAGGTGGAGGTGGATGTTGTGCAGCGCGTCGTCCGCGTTGCGCAGCACGTAGTCATTGCCCACGAAGCCGATGGCCACGTGGGGTGCGAACGCACCGCCAGGGACATGGGTGAGCACGGTGTCCGTCTTCGGGAGCTCACCACCCGTGAGCCCCTCGATCCACACGATCGCCGGCTCACCACCCGTCGCGCCGACCACCCGCCCGCGCAACTCCCCCGCCGCGACGGCGCCACCGGCGAGGGCGACGAGCAGAGCCATGGGGATGGCAATTAGACCAAGCACTTTCGGATGCGGCATTTCAACGTCTCCTAGTAGTAGTCATGCGACAACGGTAGGGGAGGGGCTTATCCCCTCCCGCCCTCAGGCAGTCTTGAGCACCGGCGGGGTTAGCCCGCCCCACTGGTCTCTGGATGTCACGTCGCTGCGGCCCATGGCCAGACCGACGCATCACACCAACGTGTCGTTGGCCACGCGCCGCTGAAAGAGGGCGTAGCTGGCCGCCAGGGGAAGCACGATCCACAGGACCAGCATCCCCAACAACAGCCCGGCCGGCATCCCCGACTCCACCGCCGGCGTCAGCCCCATGGGCGAGGCGGCGGCTCCGACCCAGCGGAGGCACAGCAGCCGGAAGACGTCGGCGGGGTTGGCCAGCAGCAGGCCGCCAAACAGCCCGGCGGGCACCTTGCCCCCCGAGACGATGAGCACCCCCACCAGCAACAGATCGAACAGGAAGACCGCGAATAGCCACAGAAAGATCGACGACGCGATCGCCCGGCCCCGCTCCCGGGCCAGCAGCGAGACGAGGAACGATAGGGCCAGGAAGGCACCGCCGAGCAGGAGGGCGAGGAGGACCAGCACCAGGTACTCGCCCACGGCCACGCCGAGCCACAGGCCGGTGACCACGCCGGCGATCGCCAGACCCGAGCCGACGGCGATGGTCAGGGCGAAGGCGAAGCCGAGAAAGGTGCCGGCGAAGTACGCCCCGGCCGAGAGGGGCTGGACGAGGATGAGGTCGAGGGTGCCGCGCTGCTGCTCGTCGATGATCGCCCCGCACCCGAGGATCAGGGCGATGAGCGGCACCAGATAGGTGGCCAGGTTCATGAGGCTCGCCAGGGCCGCCCCGCTACCCTTGCCCCCCACCACCCCGACCGGCACCGCCCCGAAGAAGGCGATCGCCAGGGCCGCGACGCACAACAGGGCGGAGACCGTCCACACCCACCGGTTGCGCAGCCGGTCGGTGAGCTCCTTGCGGGCGATGGCGAGGATGATGGCGGTGGAGGATTGCATGGTCGACCCCGGATGAGGGGCTAGGGATCAGGGCCTAGGGATGGATGGCCGCTTCCGCGGCCAACAGATTCTTTGTGTCTTGCTCCAAACAAAAAATTGTCCGCCGGCCCGCAGGGCCGGCTCCTTCCCTAACCCCTAGTCCCTAACCCCCAGCCCCTTGTTCCGTTGTGCACCTGCGTTTGTCGCTTTCGCCATCACTCGCTGAACCTCCACCCCGTCAATCAGCCTCGAAGTACAGCTCCTCCAGGCTCGGCTCCTCGACGTGGAGGTGGCGGATCGCGCCCTGGCAGGACCCCAATCCAGCCAGGAAGGCGACCTTATCCTGTTGCGGGACCTCCGCCACCCACGCCCCCTCGTGCATCTGGACCGCGGTGGCGCCGAGGCTGGAGAGGGTGGTCGCCAGGCTGCCGTTGGCCGACTCGGTGGGGTAGACGTGGACCCGCACCGGCAGATGGAGGTCACGACTCAGCTCCTCCGCCGTCCCGAGGGCCCGCACCTCTCCCTCGCTGAGCACGCAGATCCGGTCCACCCGGTGGCAGCACTCGGTGAGCATGTGGGAGGACATCACCACCGTCTCCGTGCGGCCCGCGCGGAGGAGCGCGAAGAAGGCCCGCACCCCGTGCGGGTCGAGCCCCTCGATCGGCTCGTCGACGAACAGGACCTGGGGGTCCCCCAGCAGGGCCTGGGCCAGGTTCAGCCGCTGCCGCATCCCCTTGGAGTAGCCCTGTACCGGGCGGTCGGCCGCGTCGCGCAACCCGACGCGCTCCAGCAACGGCGCGATCTCGGCCCCCGCCACGCCGCGCAGCCGGGCGAAGTACTGGAGGGTCTCGCGCCCGGTGAGGTGGTCGTAGAAGGCGATGCGCTCGGGCATGAAGCCGAGGGTGGCACGGAAGGCGAGCCAAGCCGCCGCGTCCGGCGGCCGGCCGTCGAGGAGCAGCCTGCCGCTGGAGGGGCGGGTGAGACCGAGCAGCAGGCGGATCAGGGTCGACTTGCCCGAGCCGTTGTGGCCGAAGAGGCCGAGCCACTCGCCGCACCGGACATCGAGGTCGATGGCGCGCAGGGCGTGGTGCTCCCCGAACCGCTTGCAGACCCCTTCGAGACGAATCATGGCGTGCTCCTCGTATCCGGTGCCGCTGGTTGGACAATAGCCATGGTCAACTGCCTGGGGTTGGGGGGTGAGGGTCGAGGGGTGGGGGGTCAGATGGCCGCGGTCGCGGCCCGTTGATCATTGGCCGGCCCGCGGTAGGAGCCGAATCCCTTCGGCCACCCAGGCCCGCAGGGCCTGCCGCGCCGTCGGCGCCGGTCGCCGGTGCAACCGGCTCCTACCTCGGACGAGGACCCGGCCAGGGGATGCGGGCAGTTGCGCGCGCGTAGCAGAGGCATGGTGAGAAATGCGGGTTAGCCCCTTGTTCAAAGTTCTACCGCTCCCCCGGGATGTGCGGCATCTTGGAAAGGTCTCCGTAGTACTGGTGTGATACCACGGGGTATTGGTCGAGGGCCGACTGCCACTCCGGGTTGGCCAGACCGATCCGCGGGGCGTGGTCCATCCCCTTGGGGACCGCGATCACCGGGAACTCCCGCTCCGCCGCCGCCAGGAGCTGAAACGCCGGGCTGGCGAGCAGGAGCTTGGCCGCCGGGTACTTCCACAGCAGGGTATCGACCAAGGTGTTGGAGAGGTACGGGGTGTCCCCGCGGCCGTTGCCGTCCACGTCCCAACCGGCGTAGTCGCTCCAGTAGTTGCCATCCCAGGACTGGTCGCGGGAGGCGACGAACTTCACCTGGATCTGGTTGTCGACGAAGGCGTTGCCGGTGACCTCATTGTCCTCGGAGCCACCCCAGTAGTGCATCCCGAGATGGTTGCGCGCGACCAGGTTGTGGTGGATCTGGTTGTACAGCGAGTTGTAGACGAACAGCCCCTTGGTGTTGGCGATCAGCAGGTTGTCCTCCGCGACACTGCGCGTCACCTGCACCAGGAGGATGCCGTGGGTGCGATTGTTGTAGAGGGTATTGCCGCGCGCCTCGATCTGTTTGGAGAACATCAGGGCTAGGCCGACGAGGTTCTCGGAGGCGAGGTTGTCGTTGTAGACGCTGCCGTCGCACCACATGGTGTGGACCGAGTAACGCGACCGCTGGATGGTGTTGCCCACCACCCGGCAGTCGTGGCTCAGCTCCATGTAGATGCCGTCGCGGCTATCGCTGACGGTGTTCTCACGGATCACCGCACCCGTCACGTCCCACAGGTGGATGCCGTCGCCGCGGCTGTTGGTGGGCAGGTCACCCCGCCCGGCGATGCGGTTGCCGATCAGGGTGGGATGGTCGCTGCCGTGGATCCAGATGCCGAACCAGCACCCCTCGATCCGGTTGTGGAGCAGGCGCACGTTGGCCGCCTCCTGGGCGACCCAGATGCCCGCATCGGAGGTCTCGTCGGAGTCAACCCCGCTGCCCCGCAGGACAAGGCCCTCCACGGTGACCTCCGGGGCGTTCACCACCACCACGTGGCCGTGGCCGCCGGCATCGATGATCGCCCCCGCGACCCCGGTCAGGGTGAGACGCTTGTCGATGACGATGCCGCCACGGTAGACCCCGGCCGCGACTGCGATCGTGTCCCCGTCGGCGCTCGCCGCGATGGTCTCCGTGAGGGAGCTGTCCTCCGTCGTTACCTGCCACGTGCGCGCCGTGGCGGTGGACGCCGTCACGAGGAGGCCGATCACCAGCAACGCCGCCATGGGCCGCGGGGCGCGACCCTGCTTCTGCGCCAAGATCAGCTCGGGGCACAGGGCCGGGTCTTCCCCGGTGTTCTGGCAATCCCAGCACTGCAGGCACTCGCGGTAGTTGATGCGCCCGGTGTCACGGGCGATCGCCTTCGGCTCGCACCCCTTGTAGCAGATCTTGCAGGTGGCGCATTGCTCGTAGCGCTTCAGGGGCAGGAACGGCTTGATCGAGGGGATGGCCAGGGCCCCGCCCAGGGGGCAGAGGAAACGGCAGAAGGCGCGATAGACCACCATGGACGCGAGGGTGACGGCGGCGAAGTAGGCGATGAACGGGCCCGGACGCGCCAGGCGCAGGATGAAGGTCTTGAACGGCTCCACCTCGTCGAGCATCTCCGCCAGCGGGAGATTGACCAGGGCCACGGCGAAGATGACCAAGAAGAAGGCATACTTGCCGTAGCGCAGCAACGGCGGGTCCCAGCGATCGATGCGCCGCACCAGTGAGCGCGGCGCGACCTTGTGCCACAGGGAGGCGAGGAGCTCCAGCAGGGCACCGTAGGGACATAGCCAGCCACAGAAGAAGCCGCGCCCCCAGAGCGGCAGGGAGAGGAGGATGGCGCTCCAGAAGAGGAAGATCAGGGGCTCGGAGAGGAAGATCTCACAGGGGAACTTGCCGTTCACCGCCGAGTTGGCCGGGGTGAGGATCTGGGTGGTGGAGGGCTGCGCCTTGAGCAGCCAGCCGATCCACACCACCGCCACCACCGCCACCCCCCGGTGGACCCACTTGCGGTAGGGCAGGAGGCGCTGGCGGAGGAGGAACAGTCCCGCCGCGCCGCTGAGGAACACGCCCAAGGCGATCGCGCTCCCGCGCATCTCCTGCCAGCGGCTCACCCAGAAGGGGATCTCCTCCTCCACGAAGGCGGCACCGAGCTCGTAATCCGCCAGGAAGGTGGCGTACTCCCTCTTATCCGCCACCCGATACGGCAGGGAGACGTGGAAGGTGAAGGGGGCCGCCGGATCGAAGGCTGGGTCCGTGAGAAAGAAGATCCCTCCTTCCTTGAACGCCGGGCCGCCCTCGATGTCGAGCTCCGTGTGGTTGACGAAGTCGAGGTCCTTGAAGACGAAGATGTTGCCCTCTTGCTCCAGGGAGAAGCGATCGAAGATGCCGCCGCGGGCGAAGCCCGACCCCTTGAACGAGGCGCTGCCGGTAGCGGCGATGTAGAGGGCGGTCCCGCCGTCCCGGGTAAGCCGTTCCTGGACGATGGTGTCGTAGCGCTCCCCCAGGAGGTTCCGGCAAATCGACGGCGCGTCGAGAATCGCGAAGCGCAGGTCGAGGGCCGATTCCTCGCCGCTCGCGTGAATCTCGGCCGGCTTAACGACCAGCCGGCCGATGGCGCCGCGCTTCTCCAGGGCCGGCCAGTCCAGGGGCTCGAAGAGGGTTGACGGCCGCCGGGTGCGGATCTCCGACGCCTGCACGATCCCCACGGCCCGTCCCACCTTGCGTCCCGCCGCCAGGATGGTGGCGTTCGCTGCCACCGCCGTCACCGTGGCACTGGTGATGCCGTCCACCGCGACATACCCCTGCTTGGGGGTGTTGCTGATGATGATCCGGTCGCGGATGTCGCGGCCCGGGTACTGGGCGACGAAGTCGTGGATCACCTTCTCGTCCAGGCCAATGAGCACGATGGGCTCCGAGTGGCGGATGATCTTGACGCCGGTGATCTTGCCCGTGGCATCCAGCCCCACCAGGGTGTTCAGGGTGTGGCCCGAGTAGCCGGGTACCTCCACCAGGTCGTCGGTGAGGAAGACGTACCCCATGGGGTCACCCCCACCCGGCCCGCGCGCCTCCCAGTAGGTGTCCTGGCGGACGAAGTCACCCGCCCCCGGCAGCACATCCGCCGGCTGGTAGTCGTACTGCTTCTCGCCGAACAGCACCTGGGCGTGGGCCGGGGAGGCCAGGGGGAGGCCCACGACGATCAGCCACGCGACCCACACACAGGCGCAAAGGCGCAAAGGCGTGACGACATTCAAGGGATTCAACTCAACACGTAAAGCTCTCGCCGCAGATTTCGCAGATTCGCGCAGATGGGTGGCCCAGCCTTCCTCACCGTTTTTCCCGCCCGCGAATGCGCGATCTGCGAACATCTGCGCAATCTGCGGCAACAAACGGTTTCGCGTTCTGCGGTCGTCACACGCCTCCGAAGAGGGGACCGCCCCGCGCGGGGCGGTCCCACTGAGCCCACCCTCGGTGCTTTCCGTGTCTCTGTGGTGAATCATCGCTCCGGTTCATAGCGGGGCGGCCAGCGGCCGGCTTCGCAAGGTCGCCGGCCACCGGCTTCCCGTGGTGACTACCCGCGCGTCACGCCTTGGCCTTCACCATCAGGCGCAGGCGCATCTCCAGGTGGAGGGCGTGGCAGAAGTTGGTGCAGTAGATCCAGTGGAGTCCCGGCTTGTCCGCGGTGAAGGTCACGGAGCGGGTCTGGAAGGGGCCGACCACGAAGTTGATGCCGTAGTTGGAGATGCAGAAGCCGTGGGTGAGGTCGGGGATCTCGTCGTGGTTGGTGACGATGAAGGTCACCTCGTCCCCCTGGTTGACCTCGATCTCCTGCATACCGAAGACCGGCGCGTTGGCGGTGAGACGGACGGTGACCTTGTTACCGTTGCGCTCGATGGCGTTCTTGTGGACCGCCAGGGGGTGCTCGTCCATGACCGCGCGGTCGAGGACGTGCGGCTCGACGATGTCGCGGCGCACGATGATGCAGTCGTGGGGCTCGATGTAGGAGGGCTCGTCCTCCAGCAGGCGCATCTTGTCGCCGGAGATGTCGACGAGCTGATCGTTCTCCGGCTTCAGGGGCCCGACATTGAGGAAGCGGTCCTTGGAGATCTTGTTCAGGGAGACGAGGAACTTGCCGTCGGCCTCCTTGGTCTCGGCCATCGACGCCATGGTGTGGCCCACCTGGTAGTGGATGTCGAGGCGATCGACCACCGCGGTCTCCCCCTCCTTGGGGTTCTTGTAGAGGTCGATCGCCTTCTGGATGTTCCACTTCACGATCTGGCTGTCGATGAACAGCGAGGTGTAGGCATTTCCACGACCGTCGTAGGTGGTGTGCAAGGGGCCGAGGCCGATCTCCGGCTCGGCGACGATGCACGCCTTGGGCTCGATCTTGCCGGCGAAGGCGTCGGCCAGCTTGTCGATGGCGACCACGGTCGCGGTTGGAGAAACCTTGCCGGAGCACACCGCGTACTTGCCGTCCGGGCTGACGTTCACCCCGTGCGGGTTCTTGGCCACCGGGATGTAGAGGGCGTAGGGCGAGCCGGGCTTGCCGTCGAGCATCTTGATGCCATCCGCCACCTGGTAGTCGCCCTTCTTCAGCCCCGCCTTGATCGCATCCCAGTTGAAGACCACGAGCCAGTCACGATCCTTGGCCAGCATCTCGGAGATGGTGGCGCCCCCCTCGGAGTTGTACGAGGTAGCGAAGGAGTACTTCCCCTGGTAGTCGGTGCCGGCGAGGTCCAGGTTGCAGGGCACCATCACCTGGCAGACGATCTTCATCTCGTGGGCGTCCACCACCGTGTGCACGCCACCGTACTGGGTCTTGTCGCGCATGTCGCCGCGGCCGTCGTTGTTCAACGGCGTGCGAAACTCGCTGTTGAGGATCACCCAGTCGGTCTGAGGGTAGCGCTGCGGGAAGGTGCCGTGGGTCCCCTGGGCGTGGGGGATGGAGATGATCGAGTCGGTCTCCATGAGGTCGAGGCGGATGCGGGCCAGGCGGTTGTTCGCCTTGTCGTTGATCCACAGGTACTTGCCGTCATAGGTGCCGTCCTTGTACGAGGCGTGGGCGTGGTGGGTGTCCCCGATCAACAGGTCGCCCATCATGGCCTTGCTCTCGTTGGTGATCCCCCAGCCGCTGCCGGAGTCGAGGTTGAACACCGGGATGCGCTTGAACAGGCGCATCGACGGCAGGCCGATCACCCGCACCTCGCCGGAGTGGCCGCCGCTGAAGAAGCCGTAGTAGTCGTCCAGCTCACCGGGGGGGACCTCGGTGCGGAGCTCCGTCTTCTTCGCCTCGACCAGGGAGGGGAAGAAGGCGTTGCCGGTGACCAGCGCGCCCCCGACGCCGGCGATAACCAACACAACAAGAGCGATCCGGCCGCGACGCGGGCCGTTGCTCAATCGATCGTAAAACATGGTGTCTCTCCTTGGAGTTCGATTGCGGAATGCGTTGGGTCGCGTGCGGGCTACTTGTGGGCCGTCGCGTGACCGCCCTTCATCAGCTCCAGGCAGTAGGAGACGATGTCCCAGCGCTGCTCCTCGCTGAGGGACTCCTCGTAGGAGGGCATCGGGGTGCCGTCGAGGCCGGTGACGAAGGTACGGTAGATGTCCTCGGCGCCGGTCCCGCCCTTGAGGATGCCGGAGGTGAAGTCGAAGGGCAGGATCTTGTCCCCCCACGCGTCCTTGAGCTCACTGGACGAGGGACCATCGCCGCGGCCCGTGGCGCCGTGGCACTTGTCACAACCGACCAAGGTGAAGAGCTTCTTCCCCCGATCGATGGAGGCCGGGCTACGGACGTACTTCGGTGTCTCACCGAGCGTGATCGGCGTGCCGCGCTCCTCCTCCTGCCACCTCTTGGAGAAGGTCTTGATGTACTCGATCACCGCCTTGCGCTCGGCCGGGGTGACGTCTTCGTGGGAGGGCATCCCGGACCGGGGGATCCCCTCGGTGATGATCTTCATCAGGTCGTCATCGGTGGGCAGGTAACCGGTGGGGGTGGTGCGAAACTTGAACAGCCCGGCGGTAAAGTCCCGCGGGTAGATGTGAACGACGATGCCGTCCGCCTGGGCCCGGTGGACGATCCCGATGAGCCCCTTGCCGTCGCCCTTGTCGCCATGACAGATGACGCAATAGGTCTCGAAGACCGCCTTGCCCAGGGCCAGGGTCTTGCTGTCGGCCGCCCGCGACTCCCCGGGCATGAGCCCCACCGACGCCGCCACGCAAAGCGGGAGAAGAATACCTGCTGTCTTGCTCATGGTTGCTGCCCTCCTCTGTGGGTGAAGACCATCTATCTACATCTACGAGCCCTACCGCCGATCGGCGCTCCCCATCCCTCGCCCGACCGGCCAGAGCGACCGCGCCGCGATGTACAGGCCATTTCCGATCACGATGTCTTTAATTTCCCCGCACGAGACCGGACGCTTGCGCTCCGCCGCCCCGGAGTCTTTTTCAGCCTAAAATAGCTTCTTTCTCTTTCTCCGCAAAAAATGCACTACGCAGAATCGGTCAGCCGCAACCCCTGTCGCCCCATCTCGCTGGAGACCTCCGCCAACGTGGTGTTGTCGAAGATGTCCTTCATCCGCTGTTTCACGAGGCGCCACTGGGGGTGCAACGGGCAGGGGCGATCGTCCCCGCAGTAGTCGAGGCCGAGCACGCAGCGGTCAAAAAGATCGGGGCCATCGATGGCCAGGATCACCTCTACCAGGGCGATGGATTCGGGCGGACGGGCGAGGGCCACACCGCCACGTGGGCCGCGGTTGGAGATCAGAATGTTGTTCTGGGTCAGGGCCTGGAGGGTCTTGGTCAAGAAATGGAACGAGATGCCGAGGGCCTCCGAGATCTCGAGGATGGGGATGAACTCGCCCGGGGCACGCGCCGCGAGGTAGAGCGCGGCGCGCAGGGCGTAGTTACAGGCCTTGGATAGAACCATCTCTCTCGCCGCAGCGACCTCGTATTTTAAGATGATATTGTCTTAAATACCAAACCGCCATACCCGAAGTCAACGCCGGACCCAAGCCACGATCGTCGGTTTTCCCCACGGGAATCCAGGAAGCCAGGAAGGGGCCGCCCGATCCGAGGGATTCCCAGGTTCATGGGTTCCCGCATTCCGTGTCCGTCCGTGGATGCTGCCGCCGTCCTTGCACGCCGCGGGTACAAGAAGCGGGCCTCGCCAAGAGGTCTCAGCCCGGTCGCGACGAGCCCTTCCCGATGCCCTCGCGAACACCGGGCCGACGATCGCAGCCAAGTTGCGCATCCCCGCTCCCACGACCAGAGGGCGCGCAATATTCGCCGGGAGACCCTCCCCCACCGTCCTCGCGATCCGTCCAGGACTACCCGGCCAACGCTGTGCCTGCGATCCGGTCGTAGTACCGGCCGCGGTAGAGGAGACGGGCCGGTCCGTTGTCGTGGAAGCCGGTGCGGTCGTGGAGGACATTGTTGCAGACCAGCCCCTGACCGGGAGCCAGGGTCGCCCGGAAGAGGTACGGGGAGTCCGGGGACATGAGCCCCTCCATGAACCCCACCGCCGCCCGGACGAGCGGGTCGTCCCGCCACACGATATTGCGCTTCCGGGCCGTGTAACGCATCTGCAGGGTGGCCGTTTCGGGATCCACCCAGAAGACCGGGCCGCTGCGGTCGGGCCGCATGACGCGTGGATCTTCCAGGTTCCCAGGGATGGTCATCACATCGGTCGCCATGAGGGCCGCCACGTACTCCGGATGGGCGTCGCGCATCTGGATGTAGGCCATCTCGTGGTCGAGCAGGCCGCTCTCCCCACCGTCCATGGCCACCACCACACAGTGGAGGAGCATGGCGCGGATCTGGCGGTCCGGCCGGTTGTAGTAACCGTCCGTATGCCACCGGATGGGACGGCTGGAGTACGGGATGTAGCCACTGCCTTGCACCACGGTGATGGCGGTGATCCCGTCGTCATCGGCGCCGGGGTTGTGGTCCAGGTTCGCCAACCCGAACTGCGCCCCCATGCGCCGGGGGATATCGGTGTCCGGGTCGTCGCCGGTCGGCCCCGCATAGACGGCCAGGTTCGCCCGCCGGCAGCAGCGCAGGAGCTCCGCGTGCTCCGCCGCGGTGAGCTGCCGCGGGTCCCTCACCTGCACCACCAACTCCTCGAAATGGTCGGGATACGCCGCAAACTTGGCGTCCCGCCAGCGCTGGTATGCCCCGTGGTCACCGAGATCGAAGGGACCCGGTGCAACCGAGACAGGCCACGCCGGCTCGCGCGCGAGCTCGCTCACGGCATCCCCCCGGCGACCCGATTCACCGCCGCCACCAGGTCGGCCGGGTCGAGGTTGTGCATCAGCGCCGCCTGGGCGATGGACTCCGTGGCCTGGCCCGGGCAGGTGAAGCACCCCACGCCGAAGCGCTCCTGGAAGACCGCCGTGGTCGCCGGATAGCGTGCCAGCACCTCGCCGATGATGTCGTCCGGGCCACACGGGCCGTCGGTCCGCGGCCCAGGGATGTCCCCCATCTTCAAGGTCAGCGGCGACGGCGCCGACGCGCCGCCACCGTTGATCTCCGACATCAGCGCCGGGGCCACCAGACCATGGGTTGCGGCCAGGCTCCCGAGGGTCACCTTGAAGCGCGCCAACTGGGCCAGGATCTTCGCGTCGTCGAGCCCCTCCACGCCGTGACGCCGCAGGATCGCGGCGGCCGCCGGGTACCGCTCCAGGACCTCCGCCACCGGGGAATCGAGGGCGAAGGTGTAGGCCGGCGGCGCCGGCCGGGGCGACGCGACAGGGACGGCGTCACGGCCCGGCGTGGCCGGGACAACCGGCTGCGCGGGCCCGGGGCGCGTCGCGGCCAGGGTGGCCCCCAGGTTGGCCACGAAAAGCAGGACGGAGAAGAGCTCGACCAGGGCGAAGACGGCGAACAGCGGTCGATCCGCAAGACCCGCAGGCAGGAGCAGCCCGTCGTAGGTGGCGCACATCCCGACCAGCCCGAGGTTCGCGGTCCAGAAGTGGACCGGCAGGAGGCGCGGCCAGCGCAGGGTGGTGGCGTTGAAGCGCGGCAGGATGAAGTAACCGACCCCGTACACCATCATCGCCATGAACCCCAGGAGGAGCACGTGGACATGGACAAAGCGCCATGCCAGAAACGTCGCCGGCGCCACGCCGACGCCCACGCCGAGCAGCGCACCGACCCCTAGGTACAGGAGCGAGGCGTAGATGAAGGCACGGGTCGTGGCATCCATACTAGCGGGTCTCCAGAAGAGCGCGTCGTGGCCGGCGGCAGACGAGCCATCCGATCTCCGCCATGACGTGAACCTACCAGGCGGGTCGATCCGGTCGACGCCGCGGCGGGGTACTGTTGCACCAACCGCACGGCTCGACAAGCGACGCTCACCCTGTGCCGCCTTACCCGTGCTCCTCTGGCGTAGGGAGACCGGCCGGTGGTACTCGCCGGGGATCGACGCGACGGCGTACCATGCCCGCTCCGGGCTGACCCGGAGGTCCGGGCCGGCCAAGGGGTAGGAAAGTCAGGTCAACGACGCGACCGTGAGCCGAGCAGGAAAAACCGGCGGCTGCGCGGTCGCAATCGACTCCCGTCAAGACGCGTGGGGCACGCCCACGGGGACGAAGGCTTCCTCTTTCAGGATGTTCCACATGCCATTCAGGAAGAGCAGCATGTCGTATGAGGTTACGATACCCACGAGCTCGTGATGCTCGTTGACGATAGGCAAGCAGCCGTATTTGGTCTCGATGAGGACCTCGAGGGCGGCCTTCAATGGCTGATCGGCCGTCATCGTCTTGGGGTCGTGGATCATCACATCCCCGACCTTGGCCATGCTGTCGATGAACCCCTTCTCCTTGCTGTCGTCGGCACCGAGGAGGCTGCTCGGCATGGCTCGACAGAGGTCGCGATGCGAGATCAAACCAACGAGTTTCTTGCCACGTAGCACCGGTACATGGCGCAGGTGGTTGTCGGTCATCAGGCAACACGCCCTGCTGAGGGGCTCATGTTCCTGGAGCGCGTGGACCTGCGTGGTCATGATCTCGCTGATCGGGGAGTTGCGGCGGTTCTTCATCGGGGACTCCATGATGGTTCAACGAAGGCGGGGTGTGGGCCTTCGCACAAAAAAAAAGGGAACGGGCAGCGAGTTCGAGGATACAAGACCCGCCCAGACGTGAAAAGGCGGTGGCTGCCCGCCAACCTATCCACGGTTCATGCCCGTAAGGGCGATAGTCCCCCGGCACCCGGCGGCCGGCAACCAGGGTGAGCCCGGCTAGACCACCCGCTCCCTAGAGTCCGATCGCCGCCTACGCGGAACGCGCCACAGGCGCGGCACACCCCGCGGCTGCACCGAACCGCGCCACCGATTCCGCACGATCGGCCCAGTTACCACCGCACGACAAGCGGCGTGCTAATCCCGGCCTGTGGGCCTACTCAGCCCCCAGGTCCCATCAGACCCCCGCGGGTACTAAGATCTCTTCCTTCAGGATGTTCCACATGCCGTTCAGGAACAGCAGCATGTCATGAGAGGTGATGATGCCAACCGGTTCGCCCTGGTCGTTGACGATCGGCAGGCATCCGTACTTCGTCTCGATGAGGACTTCCAAGGCCGACTTCATGGTGTCCTCCGGTTTCATGGTCCGGGGCTCGCGGATCATCACATCCTCGACGTGGGCCATGCTGTCGATGAAGCCGTGCGCCTTGCTCTCCACCGTCGCCAGAAGACTACTCGGCATGGCGCGACACAGGTCGCGGTGCGAAATCAGACCCACGAGTGTCTTGCCACGCAGCACCGGCACGTGGCGCAGATGGTTTTCCGCCATGAGAGTGCACGCCCTGCTGACGGGCTCGTGCTCCTGCACCGTGTAGAGACGGGTGGTCATGATCTCGCTGATCGGGGAGTGGCGGCGGTTCTTCATTGGGGCCTCCATGACGGTTCAACGAAGGCGAGGTATGGGCCTTCGCGCGAAAAAGGGGAACATCACAAACGTGGGCAACCGGTTCAACGATTCCAGATGGGAGGGGTAATGCATCGGCTGTGCCAGCCCTGTCTGTCCCCGCCTGATCGCCCCAACTGATTGGAATACCGTCAGAGCCGGTAGAGGGTCCGGCTACCTTCTGACACGGCACGCAGCGGTCTTGTCAGGAATGGCAGACCTAATGGCACAAACTTTATGCCAACCAGGTGTAACCTGATCAGGCAGTCGGATCGTGAAACGGCCGTGACCGAACTGCCTGACCTATTCGCGATCTACGCCGCGGGTGGCCGATAGATCGCGGCGGTGCCCGGGTCCCGGGTGACCAGGGAGATCACTGCTAGCCGAGCACACCGGTGGGTAGCGCAGCCGTGGCGAGGGTGGTGAACGCCTCGCGCACGGTCACCACCTCACCGACGATGACCAGTGCCGGCGTCGCGATGGCTCCCTGGGCGACCGCCTCTGCCAGCGTGGCGAGGGTGGCGACCACGTGTCGCTGGTCGCCGGTGGTGCCCTGGCTGATCACGGCCGCCGGCGTCGCCGGCGACCGGCCGCCGGCGATCAACGCCGCCGTGATGTCGGGGAGGCGGGTCATCCCCATGTAGATCACCAGGGTGTCCACCGCCGTGGCGATCTTGCGCCAGTCGACCGGATCCGGCCGTCCCTTGCCCGGATGGCCGGTGACGAAGGCGACGGACCCTGCGGTGCCCCGATGGGTCACCGGAATGCCTAACGAGGCCGGAACGGCCACGCCGGCCGTGACCCCTGGGATCACGACACACGGGATGCCCGCGTGACTGAGGGCCAGAACTTCCTCACCGCCGCGACCAAAGACGAAGGGGTCCCCACCCTTCAGACGCACGACGGTCTTGCCGGCTCGCGCGAGCTCGATGAGCCGCTCGTTGATCTCCTGCTGGCTCGGGCTCACGCACCCGGCACGCTTGCCCATGAAGACCATGTCCGCCTCGGGATGGACGAGGCGCAGCAGGGCCTGGTGCACCAAGGCGTCGTAGACCACCACCTCCGCCTCGCCAAGGAGGCGCGCCCCACGCAGGGTCATGAGCTCCGGATCACCGGGACCAGCCCCGACCAGATACACGGTACCCGGCCAGATCGGCTCACCGTCGTCGATGGGATGGCGGGTGTCCATGTGGATTCCGAAGGGCGCCGCTAAATTTCTGGGTTCGCCCCGAGGACGATCGCGTCGCTGATGAGCTGGTGGACCCCGCCGACCATATCCATGTCCATACCGTAGTAGGGGAGGACCTTCGTGAACTGAGCCTTGCAGATGGCGCAGATCAACGCCAGGAAGTTCACGCCGTGGCTCTCCATCACCTGGTGCAGGGCTTGGGCGCGCGGCAGGGTGCCCTGGACACGCAGCTCGATGAGGTCGTCCGTGAGCAGACCGCCGCCGCCGCCGCAGCAATAGGTCTTCTCGCGGATCGTCTCCTCGGCCATCTCCACGTAATGGTTGCAGGAGGCGCGGATTAGGGCGCGGGGGATCTCGAATTGACCGCCCTCGAAGCCACCCATGCTGCTGGCCCGGGCGACGTTGCACGAGTCGTGGAAGGTCACCACCCGGTGGTCGTTGCGCGACTTGTCGAACTCGATCGCACCCTGTTGGATGAGGTCGTAGGTGAACTCACAGATGTGCTGCGGCACCGGGTAGCGCTGGTCGAGGAAGTCCCACGGCCCCACGAGGGTGTTCCAGAACGAGTGGCCGACGCGCCAGGCGTGGCCGCACTCACCGACCACGATCCGCTTGACACCGAAATCCTGCGCCATGTCCTTGATGCGCTGGGCGATCTTGCGCATGGCGTGGTAATCCCCGATGAACATGCCGAAGTTGGCGAACTCGGAGGCATAGGAGCTGACGGTCCAGCTAATGCCGGCCTGGTGAAAGACCTTGGCGTAGCCCACCAGGGAGTCGACGTGGGGGGCGCTGAAGAAGTCCGCAGAAGGGGCAATGAGAAGGACCTCGGTACCCTTTTCATCCATGGGTAGGCGGACATCGACACCGGTGTCGTCCTTGATCTCTTCCTCCAGGAACTCGAGGGTCCCCTTCAGCGCGGGCGCGGGAATACCGAGGTTGTTGCCGGTGGTGTAGACCTTGTTGACGATCTCGTTGCAGTACTTATTGCCCTTGCCGATCTCGCTCATGATCCGCCGCGCAGCCATGGAGAACTCGGCGGTATCGATGCCGTAGGGGCAGAACACCGAGCAACGGCGGCACTGGCTGCACTGGTTATAGTAGGTGTACCACTCGCCGAGCACCGTCTCGGTGAGGTCCTCCGCACCGACCAGGCTGGGGAAGTACTTGCCTCCCAGGGTGAAGTAGCGGCGGTACACCTTGCGCAGCAGGTCTTGACGCGCCACCGGCATATTCTTGGGGTCACCGGTACCCAGGAAGTAGTGACACTTGTCCGTGCAGGAACCGCATTTGACGCAGATATCCATGAAGACCTTGAGGGCCTTGTTGGTCTCCAGGATCTCGCCGAGCTTGTTGATCGCCACCTCCTGCCAGTTGTCGACGAGCTCTCCGGGATAGCCGAGGGGCTTCTGGTGCTCCGGCCCCGACACCTGGGTGTGATAGTGGGCCGTCGCCCCCTCGTGGATCAGGGGGATGCGGATGCGGCCATCAAGCTCAGGGACTGCGATGTCTGCCACTGGGAGACTCCTAACGCGGAACGATCGTTCTAGAAGGGCGCGACGTGCCGGGGCTCGGTGCTCCGCGTCCAGTCAGGCTGGTTGCGGCTCGGGCTGAAGAAGACCCCACCCGCGTGCATCAGCTTGCTGAACGGGAAGTAGACCAGCAGAAAGAGCACCAACGAGAAGTGCAGGAGAAACCAGAAGTCCGCGGGAACCGGAGCGGGATGGAGGCGGACCAGCCCCAGGACGAACGCCTTGGCGGCGATCACGTCGGTCCGCACAACGAATTTCATCAACAAGCCGGTGCCGACGATGGCGATCAGGAGTAGCAGAGAGAAGTGGTCGGAGAACGACGAGATGTAGCGGGTGCGCTCCTGGAAGAGCCGCCGCCCCCACAGATAGAGGAGCCCACCCAGGGCGGCGAAACCGGCATAGACCCCTGCCGGCTGGAGGTACATGAACCACTCGGGCAATGGATCAAAGAAGTACCGGCAATGGCGGAAGACGATCACCACCAACGCGGCGTGAAAGACGTATGCACCGATCCAGATCGCCTTGTTGCCCTTGAACAGGCTGGAGAAGAACACGACGTCCATGCCCAGCCGCGCGGCGGTCCCCAAGCGAGTCTTGCCGCCGGGCGTACCGATGACCACCAGCGGGGCGGGTGTCTTGGCATACACGCGGATCCGGTACAGAAAACCGACGACAAAGACCAGGATCGCCGCATAGCTCAGGGCGATGTAGAAATACGAGAATGGCGACATGTTGGCCTCGTTAGACCCGATGCGGGAGGTCATCCCCAATTTTCTGCTCGTGGTACTTCAATCCGTCACGTGCGGCGCCTGCGGTATACGCGGCCCATGCCGTGCCTGGCGCCGACCCTCGCACCCATCGGGGGAAGGCTCCCCTCGATCGGCGGGTATGCCGCCGTTCCCGCCGTGGCCGGCGGGAACGGCACATCGTGTTAGACGCACCCGGTGGGCTTGGGCAGCCCGGCAATCTTGCAGGCCTGCTTCGCCGGCCCACCCGGGTACAGCTCGTAAAGGTACTTGGTGTTGCCCTTGTCCGGGCCAAGGCGCTTGCCAAGGGCCTTGGTCAGGATGCGGATCATCGGCGCGATCTTGTATTCCTCGTAGTACTCGCGCAGGAAGTTCACCACCTCCCAGTGGTTGTCGGTCATGTCGACCCCTTCCTTGTCCGCGAGGAAGTTGGCGACCTCCATGGTCCAGTCGTCGAGGCTCTGCAGGTAGCCTTCCTCATCAACATCCAGGATCTTGCCGTTCACATCGATCGTGGGCATCTCTGTTCTCCTTCTGTGTGAATCGATTGGCGTGGCGAAATTAAACCCCGATTATGGGCGTTTAATACTGTCTCAGTGCTCGATAGCCCGTGCCTCCTGAGGCAACAGGGCGAAAATCTTCAGGCCGATGACGTAGGCGAGCCCCACCATGGCGATGATGCCGACCCCTTGGGCGATCTCCGGCAGGCTCACCCGGTAATGAGCGAACTGCCCATCGAGAAACGGGCTGGAAACGATGATCTTGCCGGGTAGATTCTCCAATGGCAAATCCTGACCCGGCAATACGATAATGTACCGCTCCGCCAGCACCCCCACGACCTGCATGATACTGGCCACGACGATCCCCTGGATGGATTGTCCCCATCGCGGGTGGAAGAGGATGATCGACGGGATGACCAGGCCGATCGTCACCAGGCCGCCCCAGAAGGCAATGGGATACTGGCCGCCGTGGAACAGCAGGAATCGTTCCGCGTGGTAGAAGGCGGGCATGTAGGAGCGGGTTACGTTCTCGCAGAAGATGAAATACATCACCACCAGGATAAAGACCCGTAGGTACTTGGCGAGGCCGACGACCAGGGAGTCATCCAGCGGGCGCTCCGTGTAGCGGAAGGTGGCCAACAGCAGGAGGATGATCAGCGCGGTGCCGGACGACGCGGCGGCGGCGATGAACGACGGCCCCAGGAGCGCCGAATGGAACAGCTCGCGCGCATTGATGAAGCCGAAGATCATGCCGGTCCCGGTGTGGACCCCGATTGCCCAGACGACCGCGATGATGCCAATCGGCTTCACCCACGCATCCTTCTCCGCGAACAGGATCCAGAGGTAGATCACCCCGATGACCATGTACATGGAGTAGAGGAAGGTGTTGACGGAGAACATGGAGCGCGGTTGGAAGTAGATGAACGGGTGGATGATCCGATCCGGCCTTCCCCAGTCGAGAATGATCGATGCGAGGGCCGCGATGATCAGCAGGATCGCCATGTAGACGGCGATGCGCGAGAACGGCTTGTATTGCTTCTGCCCGAAGACCGAGGCGATGGCGGAGAGCACCAGCGACCCGGCGCTCAGACCGATGAAGTAGACCGCCATGGCGATCGGCAGGCCCCACGGCACCTGATTGTTCATGCCGGTGATGTTGTGGCCACGGGTGAACATCATCCACGAGGCCCACAGCCCCCACAGGGAGAGCAGCGCCAAGATGGCGACCAGCAGAAGATAGCGGGGTGAACGTCCTTCGATGGTGCGGAAATAGGTCGTCACGGCTGCCTCACAGTCCCATGTAGTACACAGCGGGCTTCAGCCCGAGCTCCGGACGCAACACGTGCGCGCGACTGGTCGCCACGAGCCTGGCCGCCGCGCTGCTGGGATCTTTCAGATCGCCAAAGGTCATCGCCCCGTTCTCGGCATCCGCGCACGCCTGGACACACGCCGGTTGATCGCCGCGGTCGATGCGATGGACGCACAGGTGGCAGCCCTCGGCCACACCGTGCGTGCGCTTCGGAAAGTCGGGATTCTCCCACTCCTCGGTGTGCTGGAAGACGAAGTTCCGCGCCTTGTAGGGGCAGGCGATCACGCAGTACCGGCAACCGATGCAGCGGTGCTTGTCGACCAGCGTGACCCCATCGGCGCGCTTGAAGGTCGCGGCGACCGGGCAGACATGAGCGCAGGGGGCGTACTCGCAGTGGTTGCACAGGAGCGGGATCTGGCGTTCCTCCGCGTTGGGCGCCGGATCCTTGAAGGTCACGATGCGGATCCAGTAGTTGTCGATCTTGGGATTACCGTACAGGGGGACATTGTTCTCGGTCCGGCACGCGTCCGCACAGGAGGTACAGCCGCGGGCGCACTTGTCGAGGTCGATCACGATCCCCCAGCGATTCTTGGAGGAGGCCGCCTCATCCGACGGACGCTCCGCCGCCTCGAGCTCAATCCGCTGGACCGCCGCGCCCACCCCCACCACACCGACGGCGGTGGCCGCGCCCATCCTCAGGAATGTCCGTCTATCCACGATGGCCTCCCTTGGGCGAATCCCCCGCGTGCTGCGGGTAGAAGTGGCAATTCCAGCACTCGGGCTTAATGCCGGCGAAGTCGTGACACTGGTCACAGAAATCACCGCGAGTCGGGTGGCAGGTCTGGCAGTGCTTCAGGCTGGTCTTTTCCACCCGGATCCCGGAACGAACGGTGTCGTCACGGGTGTGCATGAACATCTTCATATGGACCTGCCGCATCTCATCCTCTGGCAGCACGCATTCCTCGCCGCGGACCGCCTCCGGGTGCGGCGCCTTGACCTCCTTGGCGAGGTGACCGGTCACCGCGTTCACCCAGAACGGGCTGAGTAAGACGACACCGAAGACGACGAGGGAGCCGATGACCCACTTGGTGCTTTGCAAGGCCTCTCTCCGATTAATCAGGTAATCAAGGAGCCAGAGTCAGAAAAGAGCCTGGAATATAAGAAGCGGTTCTATGCCCGCTGACTGCCGGTTGCTGCACCCGAGAACGGAGCCGGCTGACCTCGCTGTCGAGAAAGCCAACCGGTACTGCAATAATCGTGTCGGGGCCGCGTTAATGTAGCCGCCATCGACGACAGATCCTGCAATCCCCTAAAGCCAAGCCATCACCCGATGCTCGACGGCAAGCGAGACGAAGCACGAATAGTCACACACCTTGATGTCATCGATCAGTTTATCGACACCGCGCAGCTTCAAGTCGGCACGAATGGCATAGATCGGGTGGGACTTCAGCGCCTCACGGACCTGCGGTTCGAACTTCGTGCCCTGCATCGCGGCGATCACGCCGTCCTCGAAGAGCAGGATGGGATCCTCCGGGCGGGCGGTCTCGATGCAGCTCAACAGTGCACTGCGATCAAAAGGCGACTTGTTCACCGTGTGTAACAAGATCGGTCTCCTTGCTGAAAATCGAAGTTGTGTCAGAAGGACAAGACGACGTCTTGCTCGTGCATGGCCTTGGCGATCACCTCCCGTTCGACCACCTGGACGGGGATGAGGAGGTCGTCCGCGGTCAGGCCCCGCTCCTCGAGTGACTTGCGGTCCACGTAGATGGTCTCGATGCCGTAGTCCTCCATCACCCGGTAGGTCGTCGAGAACTCCTTGACGCCGAGCTCGGTGGTGTCCTGCCCCTTCTTTAGATCGAGGACACCGTCGTCCATGAAGACGGCCGCATACTCCTGCTCGTACGCGCCGAAGATGAGCATCACTTCCAGCCCTTCGTAGGCGTAGATCGAGCCGTGCGGCGCCTGACGGCAAACAAACATGATCTTGGTCTTGTCGTCTGCCATGGCCATCAGTCTCCAAAGGTGACGAGGCGATCCGCCTCGATGCAGATTTCACTCAGCTGCCCTAACCCGTCGATGCGCACCCCGGGAACCAGCACCTCCGGTGTGATCCCGCGCCGCTTCGCGGCGGCGATGCACGCGATCAGCTCGATGTTGTGCTTCTCCGCGAGCTCAGACCATCGATTGGCGATATTGCGGTCGTCCTGCGGGGGCTCCATGAACTTGTCCACGTTCAAGACGCCGTCGTGGTAGAAAAAGATCCCTTGGATCTGATGCCCGGCCTCCAGGGCCGCGACCGCGAACTGATAGGCGCTGTCACCCGCCTGATGGTTATAGGGCCCCTCAAGGACCAGTATTCCGAACTTCATCGCGCTTCCCTCTCGTTATGGATTGATGCATCCAACCTGAGTGGGAGTGTGGGCTAGCACACCCCCGCGACCACGCGTTTCGACCTTGATCCGCACCCGGTCACCGCCATCCACTGGTGTTGCGGGCGGCTGCCAGGCGGCGCGGTAGCGTGCCGCACGGAGCGGCTCTTCGCAAGGGTGAACCCGCACATGGACGCGGTCTTGACGGTGTCGCCTCCCCGCTCGCGAACGCGCAAACCTATAGTTTAACGATCGGGATATTCTGACTCGTCCACACAGCGATCGTGGGGAATCTTGTCCCGCGCCACGATCGCGCTCCAGGCACCTCACGGGGTCGCGGCATTCGGCGCCCGCATGGCGCGCTCACGGTCGGCCAGATCGGAAAAGGCCACGCGCCCCATGGCGTCGAGGAGTGTCCCTTGCAGCTCCTCCCACACCCCCTGGAGCACACAATCCCCTAGCGAGGAGCAGTTGGGGTTGGGCCGCAGACACTCGGCCACCTGCATCTTCCCCTCGACCGCTTCGTAAACATCACGCAACGTTATCGCTGCGGGCCGCCGAGCCAGAGAGACTCCGCCGTTACGGCCGCGATGGGCACTGATAATGCCTGCCCGCACGAGGTCGCGCGTGACGCCCGCGAGAAATTTGGCCGGCACAGAGCGCTGCTGCGCGATCTCCTCCGTGCTGACGACCGCCCCCTCGTCGAGCATGGCGAGGTGGAGAATCCCGAGTGCAGCGTACTCGGTGGCGCGAGTGAATTGCATCGTGCGCTCCAGAAAAAGTAGCGGGTAGACACCCCCCTGCCATGTTAGATTAGCAAGAACCGGTCCAACTTCCCGGCATAGCCCCCGCCGTAGGTGACCGATCGACGGACCCGGCGGTGGAGACCGGCGGCCCGCCTCCCCGCCATGCCTCTAATCGTGAATGATCCGCCGCCTTTCTACCCCTATTCGCAGTACCTGCGCCAACGGTTTCTCCGACCGGTTCGCAAGCTGTGCGTCGATGCTGGCTTCACCTGCCCCAACCTGGATGGGAGCAAGGGACGAAGCGGCTGCGCGTTCTGTAACAACGCCGCGTTCTCCGCCGGGTCGCGCGGGCCGCGGCTCGACCTGCCCGAGCAGTTTGCACGGGGCCGCCGCTACCTCGCCCGACGGTATGGACCGAGCGACTACATCATCTACTTCCAGGCCTACTCCAACACCTACGGTCCGGTCTCGGAGCTGGAGCGCCTCTACCGCACCTTCCGGGACGAGCCCGACGTGGTGGGGGTCGCCATCGGTACCCGTGCAGACTGCCTCAACCCGGAGATCCTCGACCTCCTCGACGACCTGACGTGTGACACCTATGTCACCCTCGAGGTCGGCATCCAGTCGATCCACGATTGGACCCTGCGCCGGATGCGGCGCGGACACACCTGGGACGACGCCGCGGCGGCCCTCGCGGCCTGCGCCGAGCGCCGATTCGATCTCTGTCTGCACGTCATCCTCGGCCTGCCTGGCGAGGGCCGGCGCGAGGCGCGCGAGGCGGCCACGACCCTCGCCACTTATCCCTACCACAGCGTCAAGCTACACAACCTCCACGTGGTACGGCACACCACCCTGGCCGACGCCTACCGCGCCGGCCGTCTGACGCTGCCCGACGTCGACACCTACATCTCCTGGGCGGCCGATTTCCTCGAGCGGACACCGGACACGGTGGCCGTGCAACGGCTGGTGGGCGACGCCCCACCGGAGCTATTGCTCTCGGACCCGTGGTGCCATGACAAACAAGGGGCCTACCACCGCCTGACCGCGGAGTTTCACCGCCGGCGCAGCCGTCAGGGCGCGCTGTGTACGGCGGGTAGCACCGCCACCATGGCCATCGGCACGTAGCCTGCACGCGGTCGTCGCGGCGGTGGTGTCCCCTTGCCTTGCGGAGACATGGCCCCGCTCGGCAGTCTGGGAAACCTGACGGCATCGCCATCGGCCCCGATCCGGAGACGCCCTTGCCCTCCCCCTACCCTGCCATGCTGCGCCTCGATGGCCGGCCCGTGCTGGTCGTGGGGGCCGGGCCGATCGCCGCGCGCAAGGTGGAGGCCCTCCTGGCCAGCGGGGCGACGGTCACCGTCGTCGCCCCCGACGTCCACCCCGATATCGACGCGTGGGCCGAGGCCGGTGCCGTGCGATTGCTGTGCAGCGACGTGGCGCGCCACCATCTCGACGGGGTATGGCTGGTCATCAGTGCCACCGGCGTGCCCGAGGTAGATCGCTGGCTCGCCGCCGAGTGCGAGCGACGCCGGATCTTCATCAACGCGGTCGACCGGCCCGAGGACTGCTCCTTCTATGTCCCATCCATCGTGCGCGACGACCCGATCCTGGTCGCCATCTCCACCGACGGCCAGAGTCCGGCCCTGGCGGGCTACCTGCGTCGTACCATCGGGGCGGCCCTGCCGCCGGGGGCCGGCAGACTGGCCGAGCTTCTGGGCCGCTACCGGCAACGCGCGCGGGAGGCGCTACCCACCGCCGCGGAGCGCCACCGCTTGTTCACCGGCTTGATCGAGGGGCCGCTCCTGGAGGAGGTCGCCAGCGGGCGCCTGGAGGCGGCCGAGCAGCGGATCGAGGACGCGCTCGCCCAGGCCGTCGCCGCGGTCGGCCGCACGCCGCGCTGATCAGGGCGCCCCATGGCCGCGACCCGACCCCTGCCCCGGCTGCTGATCGCCGGCGCCCACCGCTCCTCTGGCAAGACCACCCTGGCCGTCGCCCTCGGTGCCGCGCTCACGGGCGAAGGACTGCACGTCCAGTCGTTCAAGAAGGGCCCGGACTTCATCGACCCCATGTGGCACACCCTGGCCACGGGCCGCGACTGCCGTACCCTCGACTTCTTCTTCATGGACGGGGAGGGGATCGATGACACCTTCGCGGAAGCGACTGCGGATGCCGACCTCGCCCTGATCGAGGGCAACATCGGTCTCCACGACGGCGTCGACGTCGAGGGCTCCGATTCCACGGCCGCCTTGGCTCGCCGGCTCGCGGCGCCGGTGATCCTGATGGTCAACACGCGTGGCGTCTCGCGGGGAATCGCACCGCTGCTTCTGGGACTGCGGGACTTCGAGCCCGATGTGCCGATCGCCGGGGTGGTCCTTAACCAGGTGGGCAGCGCGCGCCACGAGGCCAAGCTGCGCGCGGCCATCGAGCGGTACGTCGGGATGGAGGTCCTGGGCATTTTGCCCAAGCGGTCGGAGGCGGAGGTCAAGGAGCGGCACCTGGGCATCACGCCGGTGGCCGAGGAGGCGCGCTGCCGGGAGATCGTCGAGCGCCTCGTCCAGACCCTGCGCGACCACGTCGACCTCGCGCGGGTGCGCGCCATCGCCGGGACGGCGCCACCCCTGGCGGAGCGTTCTCCGTCGGACAACGCCCTGCCCGCCCCGGACGTACGAATAGGCGTGGCGCGCGACGCCGCGTTCACCTTCTACTACCCGGAAAATCTAATCGCCCTGCGCCGGGCGGGAGCAGAGCTCATCCCGTTCAGCCCCATCGAGGATGGCCACCTGCCCGCGGTCGACGCCCTCTACCTCGGCGGCGGGTTCCCCGAGTTCCACGGCGAGGCCCTCACGGCCAACACCGGCCTCCGCACGGAGATCCGCACCCTCGCCCGTGACGGCCTGCCGATCCACGCCGAGTGCGGTGGCCTCATGTATCTCAGCCGTGCCATCCGCTGGCAGGGCGCGCGCACGGAGATGGCCGGGGTACTGCCGTGTGAGGTCGCGCTGTCCGAGCGCGCCCAGGGCGGCGGCTATGTGCGGCTGGAGCCGACCGCCCACCACCCCTGGCCCGGAACCGGCGAGGTCCGGGCGCACGAGTTCCACCACTCCAAGGTGGTGGCCATGGAGCCGGTCGACTTCGCCTACCGCGTGGCCCGCGGCAAGGGTATCGACGGCGCCCACGAAGGGATCGTGGTCGGTCGCTGCCTGGCCACCTACGCCCACCTCCACGCCGCCGCCACCCCGGACTGGGCCGAGCGCTTCGTCGCCTACGTGCGTGCGCGCTGAACGACCGATCTCCCCCCGCAGGGGAATCCTCTGCGGCCACCTCCTCCCGCGAGAGGGCCAGGGTGAGGGTGATAGGAACGAGTAGGCCCGCCGGCACGCCACCCAATGCACCACCCCATCGACGCACGCCCCCGCCCACCCCCAGGGGGAGGGAGAAAAAAAAGCTCTGTCTGCGTTAGGTGTTGGCGCGTCCTATGCTTCAAGTAGCCGGAAGGAAGAACATCTGGAGCGGCGGCGATGCGTACCGAGGATTTCCACCACTGGCTATCCCAAGCAAGCGACCTTACGCC
>Ga0326597_10000622_pt1 | contig 61756 bp, 54 predicted proteins | sample RVTome_12_FD_203789 | JGI IMG/M metagenome (GOLD analysis project Ga0326597, IMG submission 203789) | Soil microbial communities from uranium-contaminated site in the Upper Colorado River Basin, Wyoming, United States - RVT100D185 | ecosystem: Environmental > Terrestrial > Soil > Contaminated >...
TGTTTCGTCAGAGATGCCTATGCCAGACATGCTGACCATCATCGACGGCCGTACGGGCAAGCAGTACGAGCTGCCGATCCAGGACGGCACCGTCCGTGCCATGGACCTGCGCAAGATCAAGACGGGGCCCGACGACTTCGGCCTGATGACGTACGACCCGGCGTTCATGAACACCGCGAACTGCCGGAGCGCGATCACGTTCATCGACGGGGACAAGGGCATCCTCGAGTACCGCGGCTACCCGATCGAGGAGCTTGCCGACCACAGCACCTACCTGGAAACGGCCTATCTGCTGCTCTTCGGCGAGCTGCCGACCGCCGCCGAGCTCGAAGTCTGGACCCAGCAGATCACCGTCCATACGCTCCTCCACGAGAACATGAAGAAGTTCGTAGAGGGCTTTCAGTACGACGCCCATCCGATGGGCATCTTCCTGAGCACGGTCGGCGCCCTCTCGACGTTCTATCCTGACGCCAAGCGGATCCACGATCCGCAGTCGCGGGCGATCCAGACCCGGCGCCTCATCGCCAAGGTGCCAAGCATCGCCGCCTATGCCTTCCGGCACAGTGTCGGCCGGCCGTACATCTACCCGGACAACGACCTCAGTTACACCGGGAACTTCCTGAACATGCTGTTCAAGATGACCGAGGTCAAGTACGAGCCGAGTCCGGTGCTGGCGCGCGCGCTCGACGTCCTGTTCATCCTGCACGCGGACCACGAGCAGAACTGCAGCACGACCTCGATGCGCAACATCGGCAGTTCACACGTCGACCCGTACTCCGCGCTCGCCGGGGCCGCCGCCGCCCTGTACGGGCCGCTGCACGGCGGGGCGAACGAGGCGGTGCTTCGTATGCTGGCCGAGATCGGGTCGGTCTCGAAGATTCCCGAGTTCATCGCGCGCGTGAAGTCCGGCGAGGGCAACGATCGGCTGATGGGCTTCGGACACCGCGTCTACAAGTCGTACGATCCGCGGGCGAAGGTCATCAAACGTATCGCCGAGCAGGTGTTCGAGGTCACCGGCAGGAATCCGCTCCTCGACATCGCCCTCGAGCTCGAACGCATCGCGCTCCAGGACGACTACTTCGTGACGCGCAAGCTCTATCCGAACGTGGACTTCTACTCCGGCCTCATCTACCAGGCGATGGGCTTCCCCGTGACGATGTTCCCGGTGCTGTTTGCGATTCCCCGGACGGCCGGCTGGATCGCCCAGTGGGAGGAAATGCTCCTCGACCCGGATCAGAAGATCGCGCGCCCACGCCAGATCTACACGGGGCCGAAGCGCCGCCCGTACGTGCCCGCCGCGAAGCGGGGCTGATCAGGCCCCGGGCTCGTCCAGAATCCGGCGAATCTCGTCGTCCGTCAGGGTCCGGTCGGACGCCTTGGCGATGCCGAGCACGCGCGCCACGGTGTCGTCGGTCACCGCGAGTCCCCGGTGCTCGAGCCAGTAGACGACGTTCGAACGTCCCGACATCGGGCCGATGTCGATTTCCTGCTCCCGCCCCACGAGTGAACCCGGAACGGCCGCATAGACGGCGTCCATCAGCGAACGGTCCTTTCGACGGTAGGCCTTCAGAACCGCCGCCGCGTGTACGCCTGTCGCCGTCCTGAACGCGTCGGCGCCGACGACGGGGTAGTTCGGCGGAATCGGGACGTCGCACGCCCGCGACACGGCCTGACAGTACGCCGGGAGGCCCGTGAGATCGCGATCGACATAGCCCATGAGCACGAGATTGACGAGCAGCAGATCAATCGGAGTGTTGCCGCTGCGCTCGCCGATGCCGAGCGCCGTGCCATGGAGCCTGGACGCGCCGGCCCCGAGCGCGGCAAGCGCCGACGCCACACCCAGGTCGCGATCCCGATGACCATGCCAGTCGATGCCGGCGTCGGAGCCAAGATCCACGAGCAGGCGCTTGACGAAGCTGACGACCGCCTGCGCGCCTGACGGCGACGCGTGCCCCACCGTGTCGGCTACGCACAGCCGGGCGGCGCCCGATCGGATGGCGGTCGTGAACAGGGCGGTGAGTGAGCCCGGGTCGGCGCGCGTCGTGTCCTCCGTGATGTACATCACGGACAGGCCTTCGCGGACCGCGAAGCCGATTGCGTCCTCGGTCGTCTTCTGGAGATACTCGATCGTCCACCCTTCGACGTGCTGCCGGATGGGACTCGACCCGATGAAGACGCAGCACTCGACCGGCACGCCCGTCCGCTGGGCGATCTCGACGACCTTCTCGATGTCCGCGCGGACGGTGCGGGCGGCGCAGTGGGCCCGGATGCGCAGGCGGAGGTCGCCGATAGCCCTTGCGAGGCGCTCCGCGTCTGCCGCCACCAGCAGTCCTGCACCCGGCAGTCCGATATTCGCGGTGTCGATGCCAAGCGCATCCATCCGCCGGAGGAGATCGATCTTCTCGTCGATCGAGGGCGTACGGACGGACGGCGACTGGAGGCCGTCGCGGAGCGTCTCGTCGTTCAGCATGACGACGGACGGCAGTCCGGTCCGATCCTGATTCCAGTCGTAGATGAGGGGGTGCACGCGACTCTCCACGATGTAGGCGCCGGCCTTTCAGGCCGGCGCGGCCGGACCGTCTCCGGATTATGGCACGCGCGACGACCACGATCCGAGGACATCCGCGATCACTTCCGCGATCCACGCCGTCTCGTCCCTGGTGATCACGTAGGGCGGCATCACGTACACGATGTTGCCGAGGGGCCTGAGCAGCAGGCCCCGCTCGAGGAACGCCGCAGTCAGCCGGGGTCCCGCATCGTCCAGGTAGCCACCCGAGACCTTCGTACGGCGATCCGAGACGAGCTCGAGGATGCCGACCCCACCGATGACCCGGACGTCGCCGACGATGGCCAGGCGACCGAGAGGTTCGAGCCCCTCGCGCAGCCATCCCTCGAGCAAAGCGACGCGGTCGAGCATGGCGTTCTCGTCGAAGAGGTCGAGACTCGCCACAGCCACCGCGCACGCGAGCGGGTTGGCGGTGAACGAGTGGCCGTGGAAGAACGTACGGGTCCGGTCTTCGCTCAGGAACGCGTCATAGATCTCGTCGGTCGCGACGCTCGCCCCGAGCGGCATGTACCCGGCGGTCAGGGCCTTCGAGAGGCAGATGAGGTCCGGGGATACGCCGGCATGCTCGCAGGCGAACATCCGGCCGGTCCGCCCGAAGCCGGTCAGCACCTCATCGGCGATCATCAGCGTCCCGAATCGATCGCAGAGACCCCTGACGCCGGCAAGGAACTCGTGCGGCCACACGATCATGCCGCCTGCCCCCTGCAGCATGGGCTCGACGAGCACGCCCGCCACCTCCCCCTCGTGGGCCGCGAGCTGGGCCTCGAGCGTCCCGGGCGCCGGCCCGAGGCATGCGATCTCGCAGGACTCCCGGACGAGACCCAGCGGACAGCGGTAGCAGTACGGCGACTCGGCGCGCGCCACATCGAACAGCATCGACGCGAACGGCCGCGTGAACAGCGAGGCCTCGCTGGCGGACATCGCACCGACGGTGTCTCCGTGGTACGCGTGGCGAAGCGTGATGAAGGTCTTGCGCCGGGGCTGGCCGCGGTTGATCCAATATTGCCGGGCGAGCTTGAGCGCCACCTCCACCGCCGTCGAGCCGTTGTCCGAATAGAAGACGCGCGTCAGCCCCTTCGGCAGGATCGCAATCAGCCGCTCCGCGAGATCCACCGCCGGCGCGTGCGTGCAGTTCGCGAAGACGACGTGCTCGATCCGGCGGGCCTGGGCGGCGAGCGCGTCATTCAGACGAGGGTGCGAGTGCCCGTGGATGTTCACCCACCACGAGGAGGTGCCGTCGAGAAGCCGGCGACCGTCTTCGGTGTAGAGGTACACGCCTTCGCCCCGCACCACCGGAATGGGATCGGGACGCGTGAGCATCTGGGTGTATGGATGCCACACCGACGCGCGGTCGCGGACCACGAGATCCCGCCGATCGCGCCTCTCGCTCATTGCAGGTAGGCCTCGAGGCGGCCTTCGGGGTCGATGCCGCCCGCCGCCCACGACGCGAGCGTGCCGGGCGTCAGCGGATCGAGCGGCGGCAGTTCGCCAACGACCGGTACCTGGCCGAACGACTCGATCGCCTCACGGTTGTCCCGGTCGACGGGGCCAACCATCACGACGCCCGCAACCCCGATCGCGCGCGCCCTGAGCGCTTCGAGCGTCAGGAGCGTGTGATTGATCGTGCCGAGCGTCGAACGGGCGACGATCAGGGCGGGCAGCGAGAGCCTGCGGATGAGATCGGCGATGAACGTGGACTCGTCGAGCGGAACGATGAGCCCGCCCGCCCCCTCGACAATCCAACGATCGGCAGGCGGTTCGGCGACCGTGAGAGTCAGGAGGCCCTCGACGTCAATCGGGCGGCCCGAGAACCGGGCCGCAAGGTGCGGAGACACCGGACGCCGTAACCGAATCCCGTCCGTCAGGATCTCGTCGCGGCGGCATCCGGCCAGCTCGTGCACGACGCTCCTGTCATCATCCTGTTCGATGCCAGTTTGGATGGGTTTCCAGTACCGGAGACGGTGACCGGCGCGGGATACCGGCAGTCGATACCGCCACATCAGGGCGGCGGACACGACGGTCTTGCCGACTCCGGTGTCGGTGCCGGTTACGAAGAGGCCGCGGAGCAGACGCCTACCTCCGACAGGGCCGCGGCCAGGGCATCGGCGAAACGGTCGAGGTCCGCCTCCGACAGGCCGGCGTTCACCGAGACGCGCAGCCGCGCGGTGCCAAGCGGCACGGAAGGCGGCCGCACGGCACGGACGTCGAAGCCCGATCCCTGCAACCGTTCGGCGACGGCCACGGCCTGCTCGTTCTCGCCGATGAACACGGGAACGATCTGCGACCGTCCGACGCCAATCGGAAGGCCGCGTGCCGCGCATTGCTCCCGCAGGTGCGCCGAGAGGCTCGCGACACGCTCCCGACGCGCCGGCTCAGCGCCCACGATCTCGAGGCTCGCCTCGATCGCATCTGCCACCGCGGGCGGTGGCGCCGTGGAGAACACGAACGGGCGCGCGCGCTGGACGAGGTACTCGACGACCCACGCGGGACCCGCGACAAAGGCGCCCGACACGCCGAGCGCCTTCCCTGCCGTGTTGATCGACACACAGGCATCCGGCGCGATGCCGGCTTCCTCGAGGAGGCCGCTGCCTCTCCCGCCGTAGACACCGACGGCATGTGCCTCGTCCACGACAAGGACGGCACCGGTTGCCCGGCACAGATCCGCATACTCGGCCAGGGGCGCGACGTCGCCATCCATGCTGAACAGCGACTCGACAACGACGAATCGGCCTCCCGGCTCGTGCCGTTGCGCAAGCAGCTCGGCCAGGCGGCCGGCGTCGTTGTGCGGGAACACGAGCGCCCTGGCGCGCGACAGGCGCATACCGTCGATCAGGCTGGCGTGGTTGAGCCGATCCGACAGGATGACGTCGCCCGCCTCGGCCAGCGTCGTCAGCACGGCGAGATTGGCGAGGTATCCACTCGAGAAGAACAGGGCGCGCTCGGCTCCCTTGAAGGAGGCAAACGCCCGCTCGACCGAGGTGAAGCAATCCCGCTCGCCGCGGAGCAGGCGCGATCCGGTGCTGCCGCACCCGTCGCGCCCGGCGGCGTCGATGAAGCGCGAGACGACCCGGGGGTCGGCGGCGAGCCTGAGGTAGTCGTTCGAAGAGAGATCGAGACCCGACGGCGGGCGGAGCGATCGGAGGAGGCCGTCGGCTCTGAGGCCCGCGAGGCGGGACCGGACCCGCTGCTCGAGAACGCTATCCGCCGGCATGCGCGGGCACCGGGGTCGCCGTGGTGCTCAGTCGCATGCCGAGGCGATCGAGCAGCCGCTCGTCGTGGGAGGCGCCAGGGTTTGGCGTGGTCAACAGGCGGTCGCCGAGGAACACGGAATTGGCCCCGGCCAGGAAGCACAACGCCTGGGCCTCGTCGGTCAGGGCGGTCCGGCCGGCGCTGAGCCTGACAAACGACGCCGGCATCAGGACCCGCGCGGTGCCAATTGTGCGGACGAGCTCGAACGGATCCTCGGGGGCCTGGTTCGCGAGCGGCGTCCCTTCGACGGCGACCAGCAGGTTCACCGGCACGCTCTCGGGATGCGGGTCGAGCGAGGCGAGCTGCTGGAGCAGGCGGTACCGGACCGCGCGATTCTCGCCCATGCCGATAATGCCGCCGCAGCAGACCGTCACGCCCGCCAGACGGACACGTTCGAGGGTCGCCAGGCGGTCGTCGTAGGTCCGCGTCGTGATGATGTTGCGGTAGAACTCGGCTGACGTATCGAGATTGTGGTTGTAGGCCGTGAGCCCGGCCCCCGCCAGCGCATCCGCCTGCGCCTGCGTGAGCATCCCGAGCGTGCAGCACGCCTCGAGGCCCAGCCCGCGGACGACGCGCACCATCTCGAGCACGCGCTCGAAGGGCGCGCCATCGGGCACGTCACGCCACGCCGCACCCATGCAGAATCGCGTCGCCCCCTGCTCGCGCGCCCGCACGGCCGCGGCGGTCAATTCCTCGAGGCTCACGAGATCCGACCGCGTGACGTCGGTGCGGTAGTGGGCCGACTGCGGGCAGTAGGCGCAGTCTTCCGGGCAGCCGCCCGTCTTGACGCTGAGCAGCATGCACCCCTGCACCTCGTTCGCGCGATGGTACTGGCGGTGCAGGGCCTGGGCCCGAAACACGAGATCGGGAAGGGGCGCCGTGTAGATGGCCTCGATCTCCGGGACCGTCCAGTCGTGTCGAATCGCGGGCGTACTCACAGTACTGTCGAGTCTACCATCCCAGCACGTACGCCAGGATCACCGCCAGCACGAGCGCCAGCCCTGCCGCCGTCATTCGGGTACGCGACCACCGGGGGCGCGACGAGGGAGGGCTGAATTTCGCCTCCGTGGTCGCCGTCCCGCACCGATAGCAGATGAGCGCCTTGTCGGCAATCTCGGTTCCACAGGTTCGACAGGTCATGAGCGCAGACGTCCGGCGACGAAGTCCCTGTGCTACGCGGCCGGTTGTGCCCGGCGAACAAGGGGCCGCACGGCAGCCATGAGGGCCAGCGCGAGGCCAAACGTGCAGACGATCGTCGCGCCGGTCGGCAAATCGAAGAGCACCGAGAAGTACATGCCGAAGACCGAGACCAGAATGCCCATGGCCCAGCCGACCGCGAGCCGCGTGCCGATGCCCGTGGCATAGAGCATCGCGCCGACCGACGGCACGATCAGGTAGCAGAAGACGAGCAACACTCCCGCGATCGCCACCGAGCGGGTGACGACGAAGCCAAACGACGCGTAGAACAGGAAATCCCAGAAGCGAACCGAGATGCCGCGTGCGGCGACGCCCCTCGGGTCGATCGAGATCTCGAGAAACCGTGTGCGAAAGACCCAGTGGAAGGTGCCGATCGCCAGATAGACGGCGGCCGTCAGCCAGACGTCCGGCCACTGGACTGACAGGATGTTCCCCACCAGCATGTTCCGCAGGTGCTCTGCTTCTCCCGTGGCCTTGCTCATCGCCAGGATCACCGCGGCCGATGCGACAGCGTAGCTGATGCCGATGATTGCCTCCTGCGGGATGTTGGCGTCCTGACCCTTGATGACGGCGAAGATCAGCGCGCCAATCAGCGTGAATGCCAGGCTGATCCAGTAGATCGCCGGATCGTGCGGATCGAAACCCTGCCACACGCCGATCGCCGCCCCGAGCGAGGCAATCTGCGCGAGCGACAGGTCCACGAAGATGACGCCGCGTTCGACCACGTGCAGTCCAAGATACGCGTGGATTCCCGCAATAATCAGGATGGCGGCGATGGCCGGTAGCAGGAACTGAAAGATCGTCCAGTCCATTCAGCCCACCCGTGCGGTCGTCCGCTCGAGCGCGGCCGCGACCGTGTCAACGTTGTACTCGAACAGCTCGATGTAGTTCGTGGCTTCCTTGGTGCCCCCGACCGAGGGCGCCAGCACCAGCACCTGCCCGCCGACCTGCGTGGCAATCGCCTGGGGCGTCTTCAGATCGAAATACGGCTCCATCACGATCAGCTTCGCGCCCTGACGTTTCATCTCACCGATGAGCTCCACGGTATGGGCGGTCGTCGGCGGAATGCCAGGTCTCGGCTCGACGTAGCCGATGACATTCAGCCCGAAACGATCCATGAAATTCGGCCACGAGCGATGGTAGGTGACGATCTTCCTGCCTTTGAACGGCGCCATCCTCGCGTCCCAGCGGGCCTCGGCCGCCGCGAGTCTCTTGTCGAAGTCCGCGAAGCGCTGATCGAAGTAGGCCCGGTCGGCCGGCGTGAGTCCACTCAGCCTGTCCCTGATCGCCTGGGCGATGCGCCGGCCATTCGCCGGGTCCAGCCAGTAGTGGGGGTTGCCCTGAGGGTGCACATCGCCCATGGCGCGCGTGATCTGTCCGGTCGGAATCTCCAGGATCCGGACGTTCGCGGACGCGTCCAGATACCCGTTCGCGCCAGGCTGGATCCGGGCGTTGCGACTGCTGGTCAGCAAGGGAGGCAGCCAGCCGAGCTCCAGCTCCCGTCCAACGACGATCAGCAGATCCGCACGGCTGACTTCGAGAATGAAACTCGGCTTGGGGTCGACGAAATGCGGGTCCTGGTATCCGCGGGCCAGGGAAACGACCGTCACCTTGTCGCCGCCGACTTCTCGCGCCAGCGAACCGAGATCTTCGGTCGTGGCCACGATGCGAACAGCGGCTTCGACCGGCCCGACGGCTGCGGCAGCGACGAGCAGGGCCAGGACGACGAGACGATTGCGCGTGCACATGATCAGATTCTCCTCGGACACACGCTTGGCGGTTGTCCTTCTAGAACGGATGCGCGCCATGCGCGCCAATCGAGAAGTTCAGCTGGAACAGCACTTCGTTGGCCGTCACCCCCTCGGCGTATCGCGTGTGGCGGTACTGCCCGCGAAACAGGCTGAACTCGCTCGGTCGGAACGTCAAGGCCAGCGACACGCCGGAATCGTGCAGCGTGCCGTCGAGCACCCGCCCCGACCGATCCCCGCGGACGCCGGCAAACCAGCGGCGCGCGAACTGATAGTCGCCGCTGCTGAAGAAACCGAAGGCTCCCTGGCTTGTCCCAGCCGGCAGGTCCTGACGGCTCCAGACGAGCTCCGTCCGACCGACGAACTGGCGGTAGATCGCGCGACGAAGGGGTCGATACCTGAACGTGGCGTCGATGCCAACGAGCTGTTTGGTGAAATCCGAGATCTCAGCGCTCGGCCCGTTCGCGTATGACACGCCGAGATCGACGTTGGTGCCCTCCGTCAGATCGCGGTACCCACGCAGCCGCCCGATGTACTGCAGCCGCGATCGGCTGCTGGTACTGAATGTATCGGAATCGCCACGGTACACCTCGCCGAGGGCGTCGAGAAACATGAACCCGTTCGGGATCAGCTTCGAGACCGACACGCCGGCATCCGCCAGGGCTTCCTCCCCCCCCACAAGGTTTTGCGACACGAGCGGCAGATCGGTCCAGGGCAGGGCGTGCGTGTGCAGCGTGTTGACCTTGCCGAACTGCTCGCGCATCTTGCCCGCCTTGACCAGCACGCCCGCCGGCAGCGTGGTGAACGTGATGTAGCCCTCCTCCACTTCCAGCCCCTCCGGGGTCGCCGAGAGGAAGAAGTCAGCCCGTGCGTACGGATCGACCACGGCCTGGAGGGCGGTTTCGACCTCGCTCAGCGACAGAGACGGCTGATCGGTCAGCTCATTCCGGCCTGCGGCCCCCTCGACGTTGGCGATGACCGACATGTCGGGATTGAACACCTGTCCTCCGCCGGCCGGTACCGCTTGCGGCGGCGCCTGGGGGGGCTCGGCCTGACCCGGGCGGAGAGCGACAAGCCGCGCCTCCAGTGCCGCAAGGCGTGCCTCGTACTCCTCGCGCAGTGTCTCGAACTCGGTCCTCAACTGATCGAGTTCCTGCCGCAGGGCCTGCGGGTCACCGTCCTGTCCCGAGACGATCCTCGGTGTCACGAGCAGGCTTGCCGTGACGACGATGACGATAACGTGGAGGAACAATGGACGACACGTCGCACAGTCTCGCGTGCGCATACGCACCTCTGGCTGAACCCGGGGTATTGATGACCGTGCTGAGAGACTGGCTTCAGACCAGAGAAGGGGGAGCGCGGCCAGACAGACGAAGCGGTGCGAGCACGCCGTCGGCCACCCGGGAGTCCACGCGTGCGCGCCCGGCACAGGCGAGCCGTCCTTCCCCGGGGATACTCGGCGAACCGGACGCGAACCCGGGCTGGCTCGATGAGCACGAGGTGCAGTGCGCGTGCGTCCTGATGTGGCAGAGGAGATCGTGGTGGCTGAACGGCGCGACGAGCAGAAAGACCACGTACACGGCCAGACACGCGATGAGTCGCCGCACCCGCAGACGCTGAGCCACGCCCGACACCGTTTCAATCATACGCGCCCCGCCGGGCAGCCGCCAGCGGCAGGCGTTCGGTCCCCGCTCACGCCACGAGTTGGCTGGCGACCACCTTCAGGGTATCCAGCCCGTGGACGTCTCGCGGACGCTGGAGCACGCGCACGCGCGGCAGACGCGAGAAACGGCGATCGATCTCCTGCAGGTACTCGCGCTCCTGGGCCTTGCGCGAGACGAAGAACTCGCCGGTCAGACCATCCGGCAGCACGCGGTTGATCACGAGTCCGCCGACGTCGATGCCAGTCGCGTGCAGGAGCTCGGCCGCGCGGGCCGTCTCTTCGATGACCAGTCGTTCGGGCACCATCACCAGGACGAACGACGTCCGGCGCCGGTCGGTAAGCACCGTCCGCAGGTGACCGAGACGTTCCCAGCGCCGTTCGAGGGCGGCCAGCACCGGATCCTCGCCCGGTGCGGGCTGCGACGGATGCTCGAGCCCGCGGTCGATTTCGAGCACCGCCCGGCGATGGCGCACGAGGGCCTGGATCCACGTATCGATCGCATCGGGCATCCGCAGCAATTGCAGCGTGTGGCCGGTCGGCGCCGTGTCGAACACGATCAAGTCGTAGACGCGCCCCGTTCGACGATGAGGTCGACGATCCGGTCGAGGAGCGCGACCTCGACGAGTCCCGGAGATGCCGGGTTCGGCAGGGCCATGGCCTCCATGAAGCACAGGAGCAGAAAGAGGTCGCTCAGTTCGCCGGTCTGCTGGCGAGGGGCGCGCTCGTAGCGGTCGATGGACGCCCCGCGGAGGATGTCCGCCATCCCTGCCGGAGGATGTCCCATTCCATGGATTCGCCCTCCCGGATGTCAGAAGATGACGCGGACGCCGCCGCCCGCCTGGAGCCCGCCGGCGTCAACCGTGCCCGTTTCCGCCCCGTTGACCTCGAAGGGGACCTTCGCCCGGGCGAAACGAACGAGCGCCCCGACGCCCCAGCGGGGCGCCAGCTTCCAAGTGACATCGAGTCCCACGTGGTAGCCGAGTCTCGACGCATTCTGGCGGACGACCTGCGCCGTGGAGAACGTCGCCGTGTCGTATGGGTAGGCCTCGCTGAACGTCACGTCCGAGACGAGGTCCTGGCGTACGCGGAACTGCGTGGCACCTCCGAGAACCATGATGTCCGCCCGGTCGGACGCCGCGACGAGGTAGGCGACGCCCACGTGAAGACCGGTTTCCACGCGTCGCAATCCGAACGCCTCGCCGCTGATCGATCGAGGCCGATCGAAGAAGAAGGGATGCGGCACGGCCGCCGTCACGCCGGCATCACCCGTCGTGCTCAGCCCCGATACTCCGAAAGCCACGCCGAGGTTTCCTGCCACCCGGACAGCCAACGACACGTCATAGAACGGCACGCCCCTTCCCGGAAGGTCCGCAGCGATGTCGGTCGGCTCGAGGTAGTCGAGGACGCTCGTCTGCTGGGCAAGGGCGGCCGAGTCCGGTTGAAGGCCCGCCGATACGCTGACGCGGCCGCGCCATCCGTCCTGAGCCAGCGCCGGCTGGATGGTCGCCACGATCGCGACACTCGCAAGCAGGGCGCGCACTATTCCACCCCCACGGCGGTCCAGGCCTGCCTCAGCCGGATCTCCTCGACGCTCCCCGCCCCGTACAGGTCGGCGGCGGCCTGGAGCGTCGCCGCACGTGCGTCGGTGAACTGGGACAGCGGGCCCAGGTAGAACGTGAACGCACGGTAGAAGATCCGCTCCATGCGCTCCATGTTGGCCAGGCCGATCCCCTGGACCGCGTGACCGGACACACGATTCGTCCCGCCCACCACCGCCAGGTAGAAAGCGTGGCCGGCAATCGTGCTGTTGATGTGCACGCCGCCATCGTCCACCGGGGTGCCGATGTGCCGCCGGAGCGAGTAGTGATCGGGGTATCCGGTGGCCATGGGATCGGCCATCGACCGGACGAAGCCGGGCCCGACCCTCGTGACGTCTTCGCCGAGGAGAAAGTTCGGGCCCTGTTGCGGTCCCTGCCCGTCGCGAAGGTGGAAGAACTCGATGGCCGTCGCCATGATGTCCGAGAAGGCTTCGTTGAGGGCCCCGGGCTCGTCGCGACTCCCGAGTCCCGAGGTGAACTCCGTCACGCCGTGTGTCATCTCGTGGGCCACGATGTCGAGAGCGCCTCCCAAATAGTCGAACGCCACGCCGTCCCCGTCGCCGTAGAGCATGAAGCCGTCGCCGAGGTACACGGCGTTGTTGACGAAGAGACCGACGACGTCCGACGGCAGCGAGCCTGCGGCCTGCCGCGCGACCGGATGCACGATGCTGATGACCTCGAGGTCGGTGTCGTCGAGGCCGCGGCGACCGAAGCGCTTGAAGTAGTAGTCGTACACCCATCCCTGGTACACGTGCACGTCGACGGTGGCGCCGTCGGTCCAGGTCGACGTGCCGCTCGTCGCGATGTCGCTCACGAACGCGATACCCGTCTGCAGGAAGGCATTGAGACGGGAGACGTCGCCCCGGAAGTCGAGCGTGAAGCCCGTGGCCGGCCGGAGCAGGTCGACCGCCTGGAAGAGCCCGGCCGACTCCGCCGCGCTCACCTTCTTGTCGTCGTCGAGGACGCCTCGGCCCAGCCCGACCGACGGCTGCTGGGCGCGGATTCGGCTGACGTGTTCGACAATGGCACCCGTCGACGCGTCGACGTAGTACGTGCCGACCTCCCAGTGGCTGCGCACGGGGACGCGATACGTGAGGACGAATCCCGCGGGGCCGGGCCAGATCCCGAGTTCCGTGTCGCCCGAAACGGCCCCGTCGCCCGCACCACTCGTGGCCAGCATCGCGGCCTCGCCCGCCGTGAGAGCCGGCGCCGTCGTCGGCACCGACACCCCCTCGAAGACGCGCCCGAACACGCTTTCGACGATGGAGCCGTTCATCTGGCGGATGAGTTCTCCACCGTACACCGGCAGGCCTTCGTGGCGCTGCGCCAGGCGTTCGTGCGTCCGACCCGGCATCATCGTGTCCGCGTGAAGACTCCGCTGCACGAGCGTGCCGGCGGCAAGCATCGCGTCCACACGTGAGGCCGCCTGGCCGATCCGCGTGCCTGCGGCGGTGACCGCGGTCGCACGGGGCTGCTGCGCGGCGAGCGGGCGGCCGCCTTCGCTCGAAAGAACCATCGCGACGGCCAGGGCGGCACCTGCCGCGCGAACACCTGTGTGCACTGAGTCCTCCAGACACGGTCGATCGTGGCGTGATCGCGTGCTTTGACGGTATTCTATCCAGTGGTACCCATGAGCACGTTATTTCACAAGGTCTGGAACGCTCACGCCGTCCGCACGCTGCCGAGCGGGCAGACGCAACTCTTCGTCGGCCTGCACCTCATCCATGAGGTCACGAGTCCTCAGGCCTTCGACATGGTCCGCCAGCACGGCTGGCGCGTGGCCTTTCCGGATCGCACGTTCGCCACCGTCGATCACATCGTGCCGACCAAGGCCCAGCAGCGTCCGTTCCTCGACCTGACGGCCGAGGAGATGACCACCGTGCTCGAGCGGAACTGTCACGAGTTTGGCATCCGGCTCTTCGCGCCCGGCGCCGCCGGCGGCGCGGATCAGGGCATCGTCCACGTGATCGGCCCCGAGTTGGGCCTGACCCAGCCGGGCATGACGATTGCCTGCGGCGACAGCCACACGTCCACGCACGGCGCGCTCGGCGCGATCGCGTTCGGCATCGGCACGTCCCAGGTGCGCGACGTCCTCGCGTCGCAGTGCCTGGCCCTCGACCCGCTCAAGGTCCGCCGCATCGACGTCAACGGCCGCCTGCCGCAGGGCGTCTACGCGAAGGACGTCATCCTGACCATCATCCGGCGGCTGGGCGTGCAGGGTGGCGTCGGCTACGCCTACGAGTATGGCGGCACGACCCTCGATCGGATGACGATTGAGGAGCGGATGACGATCTGCAACATGTCGATCGAGGGAGGGGCGCGGGCCGGCTACGTGAATCCCGACGAGACGACGTTCCGGTACCTCGAGGGACGCCGGTTCGCACCGGCCGGTGCCGCCTTCGATCGCGCCGTCGCCTGGTGGCGGAGCATCGCGTCCGACCCCGACGCACGTTACGACGACCGTGTGACGATCGACGCCGCGTCCATCGAGCCGACAGTCACGTGGGGAATCAATCCCGGGCAGTCGGTGGGCATCGGCGAGCGCATTGCCGCGTCGGCCGACGAAGAAGCCCTCGTCTTCATGGGCTTTGCGCGGGGCGCGCGGGTCGAGGGCACGAGGATTGACGTGGCGTTCATCGGGTCGTGCACCAACGGCCGCCTCTCGGATCTCGAGGAAGCGGCCCGCATTGTGCGCGGCCGCCGCGTGGCGTCCCACGTCAAGGCGCTCGTCGTTCCCGGGTCGCAGGCCGTGAGGCGCGCGGCTGAAGCGCGCGGGCTGCACGAGATTTTCGCCGCGGCCGGGTTCGAGTGGCGCGGGGCCGGCTGCTCCATGTGCCTCGCCATGAACACGGATCGCCTCGAGGGACAGCAGGTGTGCGCGTCGTCATCGAACCGGAACTTCAAGGGGCGCCAGGGCAGCCCGACCGGACGCACCCTGCTCATGAGCCCGGCCATGGTCGCCGCGGCCGCAGTCGCCGGCGAGGTCGTCGACGTGCGCCCCATGCTGGAAGAGGTCCACGCGTAGACATGTCTGCCATCACGTCTGTCACCGGGCGAGGTCTGCCCCTGCGGGGCGACGATCTCGACACCGATCGCATCATGCCCGCGCGGTTCCTTCGCGCGGTTACCTTCGAAGGGCTCGAGGGGCACCTGTTCGAGGATGACCGAGCCACCGATCCCACGCACCCGTTCGACAACCCCCGCTACCACGGAGCGTCGATCCTCGTCGTGAACGGCAACTTCGGCTGCGGCTCGTCGCGGGAGCACGCCCCGCAGGGTCTCGCACGCTACGGCATCAGGGCGATCGTCGGGGAGTCGTTCTCGGAGATCTTCCTTGGCAACGCGGCGGTCCTCGGCGTGCCCTGCCTGGCGGCCGAGGCTGCGGCAGTTCGCTCGCTGCAGAGCCTCATCGAGACGGACCCGGAGACCCCGATCGACGTGCGGGTCGACACCGGGATCGTCACGGCCGGGCCGTTGCGCATCCAGGCACATCTGCCCCACGCCCTGCGCGACGCGTTCGTCAGCGGCCAGTGGAACCCGACGGCCCTGCTGCTCGATCGATTCGACGAGGTCCGTGCCGTCGCGGCCCGCCTGCCCTACATCGCCGGATTCTGATCAGGACGTCTCACGGATCCGTTCCTGCGCCACGGCCAGGAACGCATTCGCCGCGTGGGACCGGTGCGCCTTGCGGCAGACGAGGTGGATCTGCTGGCGCCGGGAGATGCCTGCCACCGGGACGGCGACGAGCCGGCCGGTCGCGATCTCGGTAATCGCGCAGCGCCGCGGGAGGAGCGCAACGCCCAGCTTCGATTCCACGGCCCGCTTGATGCCGTCGAGGCTCGGGAGGGCAATCACCATGTTGAGCGCGATCTGCCGTTCCTCGAACAGCCGCAGGACACGCTCGCGAGCCGGCGACGGATCGTTGTGCGCCACCACCGGCTCGCCGCCGACGTCCTCCATCGTCACCTCCTGCCGCCTGGCGAACGGGTGCCCCGGCGGCACGAGGAGCACGAGTTCATCGCTGCCGACCGTGACCTCGAGGAGCCCGGTCTCGGCGGGGCGGAAGGTGAGGGCGCCGAAGTCGAGGCTGCCCTGCTGGACCTCGATCGCGATTTGCCGCGCCGGCACCCGGCGGACGTCGAGCGCGATGTCGGGCACCTTCTGGCGGAAGCGAGCCATGAGGGGCAGCAGCGTGTGCACCGCGGCCTCGTTGGCGCCGATGAGCACGCGACCGCGGCGCAGGTCGCGCAGCTCGCGCATCGCTGACTCGGTCTCTTCCGCGAGCCGCACCAGGCGCTGCCCGTAGTTCTGCAGCACGCGGCCGGCGTCGGTGAGCGTGCCGCTCTTCGAGGATCGATCGAACAGCTCCTCGCCAAGGTCCCGCTCGAGCCGGCGGACGGCCTGGCTGACCGCGGGTTGGGTCCGGTGCACACGAACGGCCGCTCGCGAAAAGCTTCGCTCTTCGGCCACCGCCAGGAAGACGCGCAGGGCTGCCAAGTCCATAAGCGATGGTTATTATACAGTAATGATTATCGCATTGACTTCTAATATGCCCCCGGCTACAACTAGTCCATGAGCCACAAGTCCCCCAGGGTCACCATTTTCGATACGACCCTCCGCGACGGCGAACAGGCGCCCGGGTTCTCGATGGACGTACCGGCCAAGCTGACGATGGCCCGGGAACTCGACCTGCTCGGCGTGGACATCATCGAGGCTGGCTTCCCCATCGCCTCGCCGGCCGACGCGGAGGCCACCCTGCAGGTGGCCCGTGAGGTGCGCCGCCCGATCATCGCCGCGCTCGCCCGCTGCCGCCCGCTCGACATCGAAGAGGCTGCCCGGGCCCTCCAGCCCGCGGATCGACGCCGCATTCACACCTTTCTCGCCACGTCGGACCTGCACCTCGAGAAGAAGCTGCGCATCACGCGCGAGGCCTGCCTCGAGCACGTGGTCTCCGGCGTGCGCCTGGCCCGCCGGCATACCGACGATGTGGAGTTCTCGGCAGAGGACGCGACGCGCAGCGATCGCGACTTCCTCTGCCGGGTTGTCGAAGCCGCGATCACGGCCGGGGCCACGACGATCAACCTGCCGGACACAGTCGGCTACGCGACGCCCGGCGATCTGCGCGACTTCTTCGAGGACATCCGGACGCGCGTCCCGAACGCCGACAAGGCCGTGTTCAGCACGCATTGCCACGACGACCTCGGCCTGGCAGTCGCCAACAGCCTCGCGGCCGTCGAAGGCGGCGTGCGGCAGGTCGAGTGCACCATCAACGGCATCGGCGAGCGCGCCGGCAACGCCTCACTCGAAGAGCTCGTGATGGCGCTCCGCGTCAGGCGCGATCGGTATCCGTACGACACGGGTGTCGTGTCCGAGCATCTGTTCGCCGCGAGCCAGCTCCTGTCGCGGCTCACGAACGAAGCGGTCCAGGCGAACAAGGCCATCGTCGGGCGAAACGCGTTCGCCCACGAGGCAGGCATCCACCAGGACGGCATGCTGAAGGACTCGCGGACGTACGAGATCATGCGTCCCCAGGACGTCGGCCAGACGTCGGAACAGCTCGTCCTCGGCCGTCATTCCGGGCGCCATGCGGTCCAGCGCCGGTGCGAGACGCTCGGCTTCACGCTGTCGAGCGACGAGCTTGCCCACGTCTATCACGCCGTCATCACGATGGGCGAGCACCGGAAATCGATCGGCGACGGCGATCTGCGCCGCATCATCGAGCGGATGCGCGTCGGCGCCACGGCTCGGCCGGCTGTTCCGTCGGCCATCTGATCAGGAATCGGGTCCGAGGTACGTCCTTCGCGCGAGCCCATCGTCGGCACCTGGATCACTGGCCTCACGGCCCGCGCCGACGCCGGTGTCATCGATCAGAGCACGCTCGGTCGCGGGCTGTCCCTGATCGCGAAACCAGGTCTTCACGCCTGCACTCGCGTACTCGAACGCCTCCCAGATCGACACGCGACCGTCCCTGTCCGCATCGGCCCCGGAATCCTCGAACGCCTCGATGAAGAACTCGGGGAAAACGGTCGTGTAGCGCTGGGCCGTGGCGCTCGTGGCCGTGACGACCACGCGGTTCCTGGCCGCCAGCTTCCGAAGAAACGACGAACTCCCGGCCGTGGTGTTCACGAATACGAGGCGGCCGGGAATCGGCTTTATGAGTACGGCCCACTCGTCCACGGAGAGGTCCGGCCCCACGAGATTGAACTTCGCGTCGTCCCCTTCGAAGATCGACCCGTGTCCCATGAGCAAGACGATTACGACGTCCTGCTCCGTCGCCTGGCGGGCGACCTGATCGATGGCGGCGCGAACGTGCTCCCTCGTCGCAGGCTGCACGCCGGGCCGCGGTGTCTCCCCGAGTGCCACGACGTGGTCCCTGGAATACCCGTACTGCTCGAGGAGGAGGGTGACGAAGGTGTCCCTCCACTGATCGAAGCGTTCGGCATGCTCGGATCCCCCCGTTGCCCCCGTGATGACGATCGCGTACCGCTCGGACGCACGGACCGGCGCCGCCAGGCACAGGAGAGCCAAGACGACGAGCGCGGGCAGGACGCGGGCCGTCATCGCAGACCCCATCGCCGGCGCAGGATCCACTCGGCTGACAGCAGGGCCACGACCAGCGCAAAGGCCCACGGGCGATGCCAGAGGTCACTCAGTTCGGGCTGAGGGTCTGCGACCGCGGACATCAGCCATGCCGCGACGTCACCCGCTTCATCCGCCCGGACATATCGGCCGCCCGATGCCTCCGACACGCGCCTGAGGAAACCCTCGTTCAACCGCGGATCGGCGAACTCCCGATCGCCGCCGCCCACGTAGAACCAGCGATCGGCCGAACCGAGCGGTCGCGCTCCGTCCCTGGCTTCCACCTGGACACGATAGAGACCCGCCCGCTCCGGGCGCAGGGTGGCCAACAGGCGCCCGGCGCCACCTGAGTCGCGCCGCAGCGCGAGCGGCGTCGTCTCGCCGTCCGGCGCCGTGAGCGACCCGGTCACGGCGGCATCGACGACCGGCGCAAATTCCCCGTCACGCACGTCGACGCCGATTTCGATGGAGTCCTCGACCTCGGCTGATTCCGGGACCATGACGGACACGGGCAACGGCGCCGGTGCCGCCAGCCACCGCGTGGCCTGCCGCCAGAAATACTCGTAGGTCCGGTCGGTCGACTCCATCAGCATGCGCCATCGCCAGGCGCCCTCGCCCGCGAACACCATTGCGCGGCCGCGACCGTACCGCTGCACGGCGACCAGCGGGTGAACCGCGCCGTTCGGGGACCCGGTAATGGCGAGCACCGATGCGCCCGGGCGCGGGCCGCCGAGAAGGGCGCTCGACGCGAGCGCTGGCAGCGCACTCCACTGACGCACCGAATCCGCTGGCGAAGCGCCCACGCGCATGACCGGGTGCACAGCGCCGTCACGGGTCAGCGCGACCGTGTTCGGCGCCGCCGCCCGCTGCGCGTCGAAGGCGGCCTGAGCCAGGCCGCCCCGCCGCTCGTCGAGCTCGAGCGGCAGCACGGGCTCGAGGGGCGTGCCGATGAGCCCGCGCTGCGCGAACGCCCGTCCGCCGAAGACGAGCAGGCCACCCCCGCGCTCGGACACGAACTCGGCCAGCTGTTCGAGCTGGACCTGCGAGAAGAAATCACCCTCGACGTTGGCCAGGATGACCGCGTCGTAGCGGTACAGGGCTTCGCGAGTCGACGGGAATCCGCCGGTCAGCGCGGCCGTTCGTGACGGTGCCGCCTGCAGCATGAACGTATGCCGGCCGGCATCGTCGCGTCCCTTGCGGACGACCGAATCGACCTGGAGACCGGGATCGCGAGTCCACACCCGACTGAGGTAGCTGTGATCGAACCCGGGAGCCCCCTGGAGGACGAGCACGAGCCGCGGCCGGCCCGCGGGATTCACGAGCACGCTTCGGGCGTTGTTCTCCGCGATCGGCTCTTCGCCTTCGCCGACTATCGAGACGGTGAACACCGTGGGCGCGCGGGTGTCCGGCAGGACGGTGAATACGGACTCGACCGGCGAGCCGTCGCCTGGAGGCGTCACGCGACGGGTCTCGAGCAGGCGGCCATTCGCCAGCACACGAAGCTCGAACGGCGCCCGGCCGAATCCCCGGCTGATCGTCGACACGTGCAGGTCCACCGACACCTGGTCGAGCCGCGGATCCCCCGCGACCACCGCGAGCACCTCGCGGTCAGGCACACCCTGCGGCGCGCCGAGCCCCACGGCGAACACCGGCGGCCCTGCGGTGGGCATCTCGTGTCCGGGATCGAGCTGTGCCGTGTCAGCCCCGTCGGACAGCAGCACGATTCCGGCCACCGGTTGCCTCCGGTAGCGCGTGCGAATCGACGCCAGCGCGGTGGTCAAATCGCTTCGGCGCGCGCGCGCCGAGAGCTGATCGATGCCGCTGGCCGTCACGGTGTCACCGGCGGCGAAGATTTCGGGGGTGAACCGCCCCGTGAGCGACGGCAGCAGGTCGCGCTCGAGCACCTGCACCGCCCGCGCGAGGCGCGTCGATCCGTCAGCGTCCGCCACGCGCATGCTGCGGGAGATGTCCACCAGCACGGGCACCACCACGTCGGCGACCTCGGGGGGGACGTGCATGACGGGCCGGCACAGCAGGGCCACGATGGCCGACAGCGCGAGCGTGCGCAGAGCGATCAGCGTGCCGCGTTCGGCCTTCGACAGCGGCGCCACCGGGCGGCGGTACGAGAAGTACGCGATCCCGCTGATGGCCGCGGCCACGAGGACAATCAACCACCACGGCAGCGGCGCGGCAAACGACATGCTACGGGCTCTTCCTGCCCGCGAGTGCCTTGAAGTAGCTGTCCACGTAGTCCTCGTACTCGGCCGGTACCCGATCGTCGACGCCGGCGGCGAGGCGATCCCGCGATTCGCGGGCGTTCAGCCGGCCGGAAACCGACAGCCCCGCCCGCTCGAGCGCCTCGGTTGCCTGAGCGCGGAGGGTCTCCCACCGCTCGAAGTCCTGCTTGAAGGCTTCGGTGCCGGGGGCGGAGAAGACCATGTTCTGGCCTTCAAAGGTCGCCCCGCTCCCGGCGCCCGGCGTGAATTCCGGGTCTTCCCGCTGGATCTGCTCGAGCAGGGCTCGCGTCTCCTGCAACTGCTGCCGAAGCTCTTCCCGGACCTTCTCGAGCGAGGGGCCGGCCCCGGTCTCGCCGGTCGGTCCCTGATTCGAGGGCTCTCCCCCGGAGCGCGCGTCCTGGTCGAGCCGTTCGAGTTCGCGCGTCGCCGCCTCGATGCGCCCACGGAGTGCCTGGGCCCGGGCCAGTTGATCGGTCAACCGTCGAGACTCGGGATCGCCGGGGCCGGTGGCCGCCGCCAGCCGGTCCGCAAGGCGCTCGAGGGCGCGGGCGACTTCCTCCTGCGCACGAGCCGCTGAGGCCCGTTCGCCCGCCGACGGCACCTCGCCGCCGGCACTCCCAGCCTCCCGGAGGTCCTCGGCTGATTGCGCCATGCGTTCGGCAATGCGCTGACGATCGATCTCCTGCGCGGCCTCATCGGCGGCCTGCCGGAGTTCCTGCGCAGACTCGGACTGGTCGGTCGGCGCTTGGCTGCCGCGGCTCTGTCGGGTGAGATCCTCTCCGAGCTGCCGCGCCCGTTCGGCCAGGCGGTCCTGCTCACCGGCGAGCCGGCGCATCGCATCCTTCAACGCCTCGCCGGTCGCCGCCGCCCGCAAGTCGGACCCGAGCTGCCGCTGCGCGTCGGCCAGCTGCCGCGCCTCGAGCTGCATTTCGCCAAGCGCGCGCCGCTGCTCGTCAGGCGTCGCCGATCGAAGCTGGTCCTCAACCTGTTGCAGGCGCTCGAGCGCGCGTGCGCTACGTTCGGCCGCCTGCCCCGCATCACGTCGACCGAGCTCGCTCACGGCCCCGCGCATGTCCTCAGACACCGCCTGCATCTGCTGCACGCCGCTCTCCGACGGCGTTGACGCCATGTGGCCCTGTTGGCCCGTCTGCCCCTGAGATCCTCCCCGCCCCTGCTGCCCCGAGGGTCCAGCCGCTCCGGACCCCTGCTCGCCTGGCTGGCTCTCGGACCCGGGTTGTCCCCCCTCGCTCGGCTTCTGTTCGTCGCCAGCCATCTGCTCCGCCATCTGCTCCGCTTGCTGGCGAAGCTCGGTCTGATCGCCGGCCAGCCTCTCGAGTTCGCTTTTCAGCTCCTCCTCGGTCATGCCGGCCCGTTCCAGCTCGAGCTGCTGCTGGCGGCGCAGCAGGCCCTCCTGCCGCCGCGCCATATCCCGTACGCGATCGAGGGTGTCGTCCCGCGGCTCCTCGCGCTCCTCAGGAGGTGGGGGCATCTCGACGCTCGTCTGCTGGTCGCGCTGCAGTTCCTCGTCGAAGAGGCCGGAAAGGTCCGGCGCGCTGCGGTTGCTGCCGCCCCTGCCCTCCTGCTGACGCGGTACTTCCTGCCTCTTCAGATCGGCCTGTGCCTCGAGGAGGGCGTTGAGCGCCTCCATCTCGGCGGGCAGCGCCGCGGCGGTTCGAAGGTCTTCGAGCGACGCTACGGCTCGACCCATCGCGGCGGCTGCAGCGGCCATCGCCGCTTCCTCGGAGCGCTCGCCGGCGCTCCCCGGCCCGGGCGTACCCACGGTCGATCCGCGTCGCGGATCGCGCATGCTCGAGGTCCGGAACGAGCTGGCGGTCTCTTCCGCTCTCTTCTTCAATTCGGCTTCCGCCCGCGCCACGGCGCGCACGTCACGCTCCGACGACGCGCCTGCCGCGTCCGCCCGCCGATCGAGCTTCCACGTGGCGACGATGATCTGCTTCTGGGCCGTTACGAGGTCTCCCAGGGACTCGTCGGCGCCACCGCCGAGGCCCTGGCTGTCGACCAGCGTGAATGCCTGGCCGAACGGCCGCACCTGCAGGAAGAAGATGTCGCTGCGTGCCTCGCTCGCCCGGGCGCCTCGCGCCACGTCGCGGGCCTTGACGTAGTACGAGATGAAGTCGCCGGGCCTGACGCCGAGGTCTTCGAGGAACAGCGTGTGCTTTGCTGACGCGGCTTTCGCGCCGGGTGACAGCGCCAGCGGCACGGTCCGCTCGGGCCCGCCGCCCACGGCGTACACGAACTCCAGGCGCTCGAGCCCGAAGTCGTCGTGCGCCTCGGCCTCGACATCCACTTCCTCGAGAGGCGTCACGTCGCGGTCGCGCGCCGGCCGCGTGATCCGGATGTCGGGAGGGCGGTCGTTCACGATGCGAATGAAGTACTCCGTATCGTCCGGTTCGGTGAAGCCCTCTTCGTCGGCCAGGGTAACGCGATACGAGGCGTCTTCCACGACCGTCAGGCCTCCCGACAGGCCTTCGCCCCCGGGTCCCAGTTCAATCGTCGATCCGCCCGAGAGGTTCAGTCGTCCGCCTGACGCGGGAATGTCGGTATGCACTCGCAGGCGGACGCTCGTGCCAGCCGGTGCGTAGATGTCACCCCCATCGATCTCGGTCCGCGGTTCGAGACCGAGGGCCGGCGGGTAGTCGTAATCGAGGTCGATGCTTGTGACCCGCGGTGCGCGCGTGACGGCCACCTGGTAGACGGGCGACCGCACTCCTCCCGCTTCCACGCGATACCGAAATGCCGCGTGCACCGACTCGAACGAGAACACGAACGTGCCGGCAGGCGAGGTCGCCATCGCTGAAGCCACCCAGTCGCCCTCCGACACATCCCCGGCGTGCAGGTCCGGCGTCTCACCCATGAGGTACATCAGTCGCGCATGCCCGGGCGGTCGCCCTTCGAGGCGCGCCTCGACGGCCAGCGCCTGTCCCGCACGCAGGCGCACGTCACCAGGGGTGACGAGGAGCACGGCGCTCGAGCCGAACAACTCCGGCGACAGGGCACCAGCCGCACGGCGCAGCGTGCCGCGCCCCGCAAACGCCACCGACAACACGAGAACCACGACGGCCGCCGCCTGCCCACCCGCCCGCCGCACCGCGGCAGTTGGCACGATCACCGCCGGACCGACCGACGACGCCAGGCGGGCGGCATCTTCGAGGAGCGGCGCTGCAAACACTCCAGAATGCGCCTCGTGATTCCGCGTGAGCGCGACGGCGCTGACCAGCCGATCGTCGAGCGCAGGCTCGTGCTCCTCGATGAACCTGGCCACGCGGCTGTCCGCGGGCGTTTCGAACGCCGGCTTCAGCAACCAGAGGAGCACGGCCACTTCGAGGAGAACCACGATGCCGGCAACGATCGCGAGCCCCGGCACGGAGGGGCCGGCGACCCTCACGGCAACCAGACCGATCGCGAGCAGCACCGCCGTAGCCAGACCCGCGCGGGCCATGGCGCGCAACACTGCAAGGCGCCGCCACCGGCTTCGCACGCGCTCGACGAGCGCCAGGACTTGTTCGCGGTATTCGCCGTCCATGGCCGTTTCCACGCTAGGCCGTACGCCTTCCAAGCACGCTCTCGACGACCAGCACACCCAGCATCAGCCACAGCAGGTAGCGCCACGCCTGCTGGCCTGGCGGCACCGGTCGCCCGCCCGCAGGTGCCCCGTCTGGCGGCGCCGGCGCCGTACGGGTCACGGCGGCAAGGAAGGCCTCCGCCGTCAGCCGCGCGGGCTCTGACTCTTCCGGATCCACATTGACCGCCACGACCCGCGGCGAAGCTTCGGCTCGAGCCGGTGGAAGCGTGACGAAGCCCGGCCCTGGGGCGATGCCCGTCGGCACTTCGGCGACCCGATACTCGCTCGCCCGCCGCCGCCCCTCCGACAGGTAGTTCACGACCTCGTGCAGGAACGGCACGAAGATGCCGTGACGCGGGAAGTCGTTCCACGCCTGGTTGAGGTCCGACGCGAAGACAAGGGTCCGGCCGCCATCGGCCGCGCACTCGACGAGCGCGGCCTCGCCCGTCGTGAAGCGCGCCAGGAGATCACACTCGGCGGCCCCGACGGAGGCCACACGCCGGAACGTTGCCAGGCCGAGCGTACCCGCTGCCGCCCCGAGCGTGCGGAACACCGGATGGCGGACGTCCACCGGCATCAAGGCGCGCCGCTCGCCCCGCGGATCGGATGCCGCTTCCGCCGGCATGGCCACCTCGATGCCCCGACCGAGCGCGCCGGTCACCACGTCCCCGTCGACGCCCGGTCCGGCCACGACGAGCAGCCGTCCACCCCGCATCGCGTACTCGCGAATCAGCTCGCGGCCGCGCCGGTCGAGGCCCTGAGTCGACAGAAGGGCGACGGCCGCGTAGTCGTGAAGCCGGGTGACCAGCCAGCCTGACAGCGCCTCGGCACTGACCCCTTCGACCTCGTACGCCGACCCCGACGAACCCGCGGCGAGGAGTGCCTGCTGAACGAACAAGGCCTCGCGACCGAGATCGCCGCTCGCCGTGACGACCAGGATGGGTGTCGCCGACTGCCCGTCGAGCACGCTGAAGCGCGCGTTGTCGGCCTGGAGACCGTCCGGATCCTCCACACGCACTTCGGCACGGCTCCCGCCCTCTCCAAGCGGCAGGGCCACGCTACCGGACTGATTCGGCCCGAGTGACACCGCCCCTTCGCCGGCCATCGCGTCGTCCACGAGCAGGCGGACGCGCGCCTCGCGCGCCGCGGGGGCGAAATTGCGGACGGTTGCAATGGCACGGCCGCCCGCCAGGCGGACGTCGGTCACCGCCAGATTGGGGACGAGCGGTCCCACGTCCTCCAGTTCGAGCCGGACGGTGCCGGGCACCATGACGCCGTCGTCGGACGCCCAGCCGACCTGCTGGGCGTCAGTCACCATGACGATGGCGCCGTCGCCCTCGCCGCGTTCGGTGATCAGGCCGACGGCAGCCAGGAGTGCCGGTCGGTACCGGGTCGCGCCGAATCCGACCCGAGCCGCGTCGATGGTGGCCAAAGCCGTTGCGCGGTCGGGCGTCGGTACGGTGGCGACCTCGGCGTCGTCGGCAAACCTGACGACCGCGACGAGCGCGTCGGGCGGCGCCTGCCGGATCGCGGACCGGGCAAGTTCCTGCGCCCGCTCGAAGCGCCCGGGAGCCGACAGGCTGAAGGACGTGTCGAGCGCCACGACGACCACGCCCGCCGGCTCCGCTTCGACGGTCCTCGAGAAGAAGGGACGGGCAAACGCCAGGCTCAGGAGCACGATTGCGCCCACGCGCAGGGCGAGAAGCAGCCATTCGCGCAGCCGGCGCCGGGCTGACTGCTCGACCGGCGCGAGCTGCAGCAGCTTCACGGCGGCAAACCTGACGCGGGCTTCCGGCTCCCGCTTGAGCAGGTGGAGCACGATGGGCACGGCCGCCGCGAGGGCCCCGAGCATGAACAAGGGCGCGAGGAAGCCCGGCATCTAGAACGCCCTCGCGCGCGTCGACAGGTAGGCGAGGAGCGCCATCTCGAGCGGTTGTTCGGTGCTCAACTGCTGATAGTCGATGCCGACACTGCCCAACTCGCGACGGTACCGCTCGATCAGCCCCTTGATCGCCTTGAGATAGGCCTCGCGGGCGAGCGCCGGCACGGCGACGACCTCCTCGCTCGTCTCCAGGTCCTCGAACCGCGTCGCGCGCTCGAAGGGAAACGTCAGCTCGTAGGGATCGAGTACGTGGAACACGATCACGTCGGCGCCCCGGAACTGAAAGTGCTTGAGGCCGCGGATCACGCGCTCCGGGTCGTCGAGCAGGTCGGAGATGAGCACCACCATGCCGCGCTTCGACAGGGAGTCCGCCAGTTGGTGCAGCGGTCGCGCGACGTCGGTCTCGAGCGCCGGCTTCAGCCGATCGAGCGCCACCAGAAGCGCCCGCAGGTGTCCCGGGCGCGCGCTCGCCGCCTGCATGGTGACGATGCGGTCGGCGAAGGCGGCAAGCCCGACGGCGTCGCGCTGCCGGTTCATGAGGTAGCCGAGCGAAGCCGCCAGGCACGACGCGTACTCATGCTTGGTCATTGCGCCCGATCCGTAGGCCATCGAGCCGCTGACGTCGAGCAGGATGTGGCAATCGAGGTTGGTCTCTTCCTCGAACTTCTTGACGTAGTGGCGGTCGCTCCTGGCGAACACCTTCCAGTCGATGGTCGCCAGGTCGTCGCCCGGCATGTACTGGCGGTACTCGGCGAACTCGACGCTGAACCCCTTGAACGGACTCCGGTGCAGCCCCGACAGGAATCCCTCGACGACCGTGCGGGCCTTGAGCTCGAGCGTGCTGAGGCGCGCCACGACCGCCGGATCGAGGAACTGCCGACCGTGGACGCTGGCGGCCACGGCTACATCCCGCTCTTTGGCACCGGCACCGCCTCGATCAGGCGGTCGACGATGGCGTCCGAGTTGATCCCCTCGGACTCGGCGTAGAAGTTCGTCATGACGCGGTGCCGGAGGATTGGCTTCGCGAGGGCCTGGATGTCCCGCACGGACACGTGGTAGCGGCCCTGCATCAGCGCACGGGCCTTGCCTCCCCGTACGAGGGCCTGCGACGCCCGCAGCCCGGCGCCCCATTTCACCCACTTGTTCACGAAGTCCGGAGCGGCCGGCTGTCCGGGCCGGGAGGCGTCCACCAGCCGCACGGCATACCGTGCCACCTCCTCGGCAATCACGACCTGGCGGACGAGGTCCTGGAAATGCAGGATGTCCGCCCCCGACAGGACGCGGTCGGGCACCACCTGCTCGGTCCCCGTGGTTTCGGTGACCACGCGCACCTCGTCGTCTTCGCTGAGGTACGTGATCACGATGTTGAACATGAAGCGATCGAGCTGTGCCTCCGGCAGCGGATACGTGCCCTCGAGCTCGATGGGATTCTGGGTCGCGAGGACGAAGAACGGCCGATCGAGGGCATACGTGCGACCGGCCGCCGTGACATGGTACTCCTGCATGGCCTCGAGCAGCGCGGCCTGCGTCTTCGGCGGCGTCCGGTTGATCTCGTCGGCCAGGATGATCTGGGCGAAGACGGGTCCCTTCACGAAGCGCAGCCGGCGCACGCCCTGCTCCTCGTCGAGGATCTCGGTGCCCGTGATGTCCGACGGCATCAGATCCGGTGTGAACTGGATGCGCTTGAACTCGAGGTCGAGGATGTCGGCGATCGTCCGGATGAGGAGCGTCTTCGCCAGTCCGGGCACTCCGGTGATCAGGCAGTGCCCGCCGGTGAACAACGCGATGAGGACCTGATCGACGACCTCGTCCTGTCCGACGATGACCTTTCGCAGTTCGGCCAGAATGCGGGCACGGCCCTCCGCGACCTGCTCCGCACCGACCGCCGCCACGCCTGGTTCCACGGGTTGCTCCTCACTCTGTCAGCCCGGCCCGCGCCGGAGCGTCTGCCTCAATGCGTCAGGGCGTAGACGATCTCGTTGATCGCCATGCGATACGCGAGAGCGGTGTACTTGATGTAGCCGGGATAGTCTTCGGCGTTCGACCACTCCCAGCCGTCCCCCATGTCCGTGTTCCAGTTGATGTGCAGCATCGGCCGCCCGTCGTCGTCGAAGATCGTCCGCAGGCGCGCGACGTGGCCGGCCTTCTCCCAGCTCCGCCCGGCCATGAACGACCCCAGCCCGGCCACCTGCGGGTAGCCCTCGAGCCGGTAGAAGGCACTGAAGATCGGATGGTTGTCCGGAATGTCGACGATCTCGCGATCGGGAAACACACGCCGCATCTGGCCGGCGAAATGGTCCCACTCGACGGGGCCGTGGAAATCGTCGAACATCGCCGTGCCGCCCCTCAGCAGGAATTCGCGCAGGATCGGGACCTCGCCGTCGCGCAGCAGGAGATTGCCGGGCTCGACGAAGTAGATCCACGGGTGCAGGTAGAGTTGCGGGTCGTCGAGCGACAGGACAATCGGGTCCTCGACCTGGATCGCGGTGGCCGTCTTCATCCGGCGCGACAGGTTCTGCTCCGCGGCCGGGGCATCGATGGCCCATGGCTCCCCGTAGTACGCGAGCGCCTCGTCCGCCGCTCCACCGGTCACGTACCGATACTTGATGCGAACGAATCGCCACTCGAGGCCGGCGAACCGCTCGTCAATCGTCCCCGCAAGTTGTGCCCCGGCACCGGCCTGGAGCGGCGGGAACAGCGCCAGCGCGATGCCGGCAGCCGTGATGGCCGTGCCCCACCTCGCCGTCATCGCGGCCCCCCGGCGAGGTCGAGCAGCAGGTCCTGCGCACGTTCGTAGCTCGGCGCGATTTCGAGCGCCGCGAGCGTCTGCCTGCGCGCCTCGCCGCGATTGCCGGCCAGGAGGTAGCTCTCGGCCAGATCCGTGTGGGCCCCGGCACGATCGACGGGCTGGAGCGCGAGGACGGTCCGGAACGCCTGTACGGCGGCCTCGACGTCGCCCCGGTCGAGCGCCAGCCGACCGACGGCCGCCTGGGCGTCCGCGTCGAAGGGGTCGACAGCCACGATGCGCTCGTACACCGGACGCAGGCGGTCGGCACGAACCACGCCGGACTCGCGGTACAGAGAGGCGAGGCGCCGCGCAGCCTGCAGATGCTCGACATCGGCAGCGAGGAGCAATTCGAGGGCCGCGATCGCACGCGGAACGTCCTTCCGTTCGAGGGCGATCGAAGCGATCAGCGCTTGCGGGCTCTCGTCGCCCGTCGCGGTCGGCACGAGGGCGGCGGCTCGCTCGAATGCCTCGACCGCCGCGTCGACGTCGCCGGCGTCGAGGAGCGCCCGCCCGAACGTGAGTTGCACCGGATAGCTGCCTGGATGGCCTCCGGCGAGGACCCGCAGCTCTTCGACGGGCAGCCTCGCCAGATCCGTCTGCGGCGCCTCCAGCGCTGCGCGAAGGCTGGCGAACTCGCGCTCGATCTTCCGATCGTAGCCGGTTTGGAGGGCCGCAAAGCTCGTCCCGAGCGCGGCACGAAGGGCTTCGTCGGTGTCGAGTCCGTCGCCGTACGCCCGCAGGAGCGTGTGGATGCCCGCGTCGCCGTAGGTCGCCACGAGATGCTCGACGAGCAGCGACGACTGGTAGTACGCGAGCGAGATGGTCTGCGGGTTCGCGAATGCCGCGTTGAGATCGGCGAGCTTCAGGGTCTCGTCCCGATTGAGCAGCGCCGCGTACGACACGTCCATGCCGGCGCGGCCCCACTCGCCGCGCTCCAGCTTCTCCTCGTACACCGAAAGACCTTCGGTCAGCCAGCGGGGCACGCGCTGCCTGGACATCTGGAGGGCGACGACGTGCGCCAGCTCGTGCCAGAGCGTGGCCTCCCATTGGAAGTCACCCGGCGGACGCGCCCGCGGCGAGTCGAGCGTCACCACGCGTCCGAAGCAGGCGCCGAGCGCGCCGATCATCCCGGGCAGGCCGACGTTCCGCACCGCGAAGTCGTCGTGCTTGGGAAACATCTCGACGAGGATTGGCCCCTCGATGTCCACTTGATATCGGCGTCCGAACGTGGTCAGCGCGCGATCGGCCAGCGCGAGCACGGGCGCCTGGAGCACGGGCGCCTCGGCCGGGTCCATACGCAACACGATCTTCCCGGCCTCGACGGTCGTGAAGGTATCGAGCGTATCCATCATCCTGAGCAGGTTCAGGGTGATGACGTCGTAGGGGGCCAGCTTGAAGGCGCGCTCGAGGACGTCGCGCGCGCCAGCCTCGTCACCGGTCCGCAGCAGATGCACGCCGAGGTCCCCGAGTGTCTTCGGGTTCTGCGGGTCGAGGGCAAGCGCACGGCGGGCGAGCGCCGCGGCCTCCTCGAACCGGTACGCCCGCGCGGCGTGCTCCCCTGCCACGCGATAGACCTCGCCGTAACGGGGCGCGATCGCCAGGACGCGGCGCACGTGTTCCTCGAAGGTGTCGAGATCGTCCTCGACGTACGCGAGGCCCGCGAGCACGGCGTGCGCCTCGAGACTCGAGGGGTTGACCGAGAGCGCCTTGTCGAGCCTCCTCCGCGCATCGTCCACCCGATCGGCCTCGGCCGCTCGAACCGCCAGGAACAGGTGCGCCTCGACGAAGGCGGGATTGACCTCGAGTGCGCGCGCGGCGAACGCAGCCGCCTGCTCGGGATCGTCGTCGGCCAGGGCTCGCGCCGAACCGAGGAGGGCCGGGGCCCACCCGGGGTCCTCGCCGAGGGCCGCTTCGAAGAGCGGCAGCGCTTCGCCGTTCCGATGCCGATCGAGGAAGAACTCGCCCCACGCCGTCTGCACCGCGGGGTCGCGAGGCGCGGCGGCGACCGCGTCGCGATACGCCGCGTTGGCCTCCTGGGCAAGCCCGAGAGCCGCCAGCGCGCGGGCCCGCCGCGCCATGCTGCCAGGATCGCGGGGCGCCTGCCCGGCCACGCGCGACAGGATGTCGCGAGCCTCGTCACGGCCGAGCCGCTTGAGCAGGAGACCGAGTTCGAGGGCGGCGTCACCCGTCGGGGCCTGCGTCGCGACCGCTTCGAGCGCCTGCTCGGCTTCCTGGTAGCGGCCACGGGCGACAGCCGCGCGCGCCCGGACGGCTGCCACCCCGGGCGCAGCCGGGTCGAGCGCGGCGGTCAGGGCGGTAACGTCGTCGTAGCGCCCCTCGACCAGGGCGCGCGATGCGCCCTGGAGGTCAGGCGCACGCCGTGACGGCTGCGCGAGGACGACGGAGATGAGAGCGACGAACGCGAGAAAGGCGGCCGCCGCGAGCACGTAGGGAGTGCGCGATGACCATGCGAGCCATCCCATCGCCAGCGAACTCAAGCGACGGTGCATCATCCAACCCTGCCCTGTCTTGCATTATAGCCGTCGCCAGGAGGCGATCAGTACATCTGCCGCCAGGTGTAGAAGAGCGCGGCATTGAACGCCTGGACCGCCATGAAGGCGACAATCCAGGCCGAGCGGTGACGGGCGGGGACAACGCTGGCGAACCAGATGAAGGCGGGAAACAGCACGGCCGAGAACCGTCCGGCCGAGAGCAGACCGCCCGCGGCGAGCGGCGGCAGAATATTGACCAGGACGAACGCCGCATACGCGACGCCCAGGCATCTCGCGACCCCCCAGGTGGCCGCGAGCACGAAGATCGGACCGAGGGCCTGCAACAGGTCAGTCGTGAGCCTCGACGTGTAGGCGTAGAGGCCCTCGTCCGACAGGTACTCGTAGCGCTCCGTCACGAGGATCGACAGGCCCTGGTAGCTCCGACCCCATGCGACATGGCCGGCGGCCCACTCCAGGGGATTCCCCGTCAGCGACCAGATGAACGCCGAGTACAGCAACACGCCGACGCCCGGCATCGCTGCTGCAGCAAGCGCCGGAATCAGGCGTGGAGCCCGGCCCTCGGCGGGGCGCGTGGCGTCTCCGGCGAGCCACGCGGGCAGCCACGGAGTGACCGCGAGCAGGGCGAGCGGGATCGACAGGAAACATCCGTTGGGCCGTGTGAGGCCGACGAGTAGTCCCCAGGCCGCCGCGTAGCCGAACTCACCGCGCCGGAAGTGGTAGAAGGCCCCGAGCGCGCCGACGAGAAAGATCGACTCCGTGTACACCGCGCTGAAGAACACCGCAAACGGGTAGGTCGCGAGGAGCCACACGGCGTACTTCGCCTGGTCCTCGTCGCCGAGCATGCTCCGTGCGAGGCGGAAGAGATAGACGAACGCCACGCCGAGGGCCAGCAGCACGACGAGCGTGCCACCCAGCAGGAACCCGGGCGCAGTGCCCCCGAAGACGCGCCCCGCGATCCGCATCAAGAGCGGCAAGGCGGGAAAGAACACGATGTTCCTCTGCCGCTCGTCGCCCCCGACCGGGTTGAAGCGGTAGCCGTTTGACGCGATGCCCAGGTACCACCCGGCGTCCCAGCGGGCCTGCAGGTTCATGAACTCGTTGGGCGACACTCTGAACGGCGCACGCTCGTTGGCGTAGCCGAAGAGAAACACCGCCATGTAGCCGACAAACAGCACGGCGGCGCGCGTCCCGACGAGAGCGATCACGGCCTCGCGGACCGTGGCCGTCCGCCATGCCGCGAGGATCGCCGTCGGCGTGCCGTGATAGATCGGCGCTTGAGGCGCGAGAACGTGGCGGAGGAGGGCGATTGCCGTCGCCCAGAGCAGCAGGCGGCCGGGTGAGGTCAGCGCAATCCGAACGCCCAGCGGGTGAATGCGAAAGCCCCCCGACAGCGCGACGACCGCCGCCAGGACGACGAGCAGGACGCAGAGGATGTCGGCGATGCGCGCCCAGCGAGGGAGCGGTGGAGAGGCAGGCGGAACCGGCATGCGGACGGACCGGAGCGGTCGAGCCGCCGACGCGCTTCAGTTGCGGCGGAGTATAACATCGAGCGCACGCCGCTCGACCGCCATCCGCCGCAGGATGAGCGCCCCGAACGCCAGGATGGCGGCCGGGGCTGCGACGATCGCGCCCGTCGTCATGGCAACACCAAGGAGTTCACCGACCACGGCCACGTAGTTGGGGTGGCGCATGAACCGGTACGGCCCCGACGTCACACGCGGCATCCCCGGCACGACGATGACGCGGAAGGTCCACGCGGGGCCGAGCGCGAGGATCGCCCACCACTTGAGCGCCTTTGCCGCGACGAACACGCCCGCGCCGGCGGCCATCGCCGCGGGTGTCGGCCATCCGCGAAGCGCGCCCTCGACAATCATCGCCAGGAACGCCGCCGGATAGGCGATCCGCATGATCGCGTAGACGTCGCCCCGAGGTTCGATGCCCCCACGCGCCCGCTGCGCGCGCTCGTTGCGCGCGGCTCGCACCGCCTCGACGAGCATCGGGACAAAGACGAAGACGGATGCGATGACCGAAGAGTGACCTGTCTCCATCGGCTCCTCCCATGGGAGCGAGGATCCCATCAAGGGAACAGCGTCACAACAAGGTGGTGGTCTTCACGGAAGACCCAGGGACCGGAGTTCGGTCACGCGTCCCGAACCAAGGGCGACCTCCACGAGTGCTCCCGAAGACACCCCCAGGAGGCGGCCCGTACGAAGTGCCAGCGACCTGACCTGCCGTTGGCCGCTGCCCACCTGTAAGAGAGTCCTCGTGCCTGCGTTGATCGTAGGGATCCGGCCGCGTCGCAAGACATCCCAACAACCGAGTACGGCCGGAGCTGGACGTTCCCAGGAAGGCCCACTCTCAGGAGGCCGCGTGCCGAGTCGGAGGCGGCGACGGCATCGACCACCCACAGCGACGTGACGGAGGTCGTCCCATCGAACTGTGGCACCAGAGGATATCCCAGGACTAGCAGCGATACCAGCGGGCGAGGCAACGCGGTCACGTGAAGGTCGCATCCGACACGTCACGGCCCGCGCGATCAATGGCCCTGGCCGAAAAGTCCCTTGTCCGTCCGATGTCGACGCTAGTCGCCGTCGGTGACATCTGAACCGTCGCGATCTCAGTCGATCCCGGCATCGACGGTCCTGGCGCGCTCGGCATCGTCGATGGCGAGTCACCGCAGCCCATGACGATCAGGGTGAATAGCGGAATCGCGACCAGCGGAGCGGCGTCGACCGGCTTCATGACGCCTCAGCGATCGTCAGGATCGCCAACATGGACGGCTGGAGCCTGCGCGCAAAGGTCTCGCGTTCATTGCCTCCTGTACACCCACGTCGCGCCGAATTGTGGTTCGAACACCGACAGTAGACTTCCGTTCCTGGTGTAGGTGTAGATACCCGAGACGGGCCAGGTCACGGTGACAGTGTTGCCGCGCACCGTGAACGAGCCGACGCCCGTCTGCGTCCTCCTCGATGTGCCGATCCCCTGCTGGAAGGTATCAGACGTATTCGTTTCCGTGACGACCCCATCATTGCGGAACGTGAGCACATCACTGATGATGACGAGCCTGAATAGGCCAAGATCCAGCAGCGTGTACGGGAGGGGCGCGCCGTTCACCGTCTGGAGCGCATACGTACCGGCGAACGACGCTGGCGAGGACGGCCCCGTTGGCGCGTCGACCCTCTCGCCACACGCCGCTGCGGCGGTTGTGCAGAAGGTGAGGGCCAGCACGGCAAGTCGGCTGGACACTATTGCGATTCCCCGGCGGCGGCCTGCCCCGCTCGGGCGAGCCGCGGCGCTCCGAAGCCAGAGAGCTTTCCGGCGGTCGTCGTCCCAGCGACCGTCGCGCCACCGGCGTGAAAGAACCAGCACTCGCCACGCACGAGGGGGCGGCGGGGGTCACCCGATGGATGCCTCATAGACATGCTCGAGCTGTCGGCGGCACCTAACAGACGGACCAATGGTGAGCTGATCGACGGCCGTCTCGACATTGCCCACTCTCAATTCGAGCTGATAGGGGCCGGGGGGCAAGCGGCCCGAGAACGTCATCGAGTTGAACGCCAGCAGATGATTCGCGGGGCCTGCGCTCCCGCCACACGGGCCGTTCGGACACTGCATCCGTTCGATTAACGTGGAAGTGCCACATCGTCCACGGATCAAAACGCGAAGGTGTACCCCACGGGCGCCCGCACGCCGGTCTGACCGCCAAACGTCTCGGGTCGCACGTTGATAGCCACACCGTGTTCACGATTCAACTCGCCTGCGCGGGTCGCCGCGTCGTAGATGCTGTAGAGGGGGGACACGAAGATGATCGCCAGATACTTCATGAGTCACGTCCTCGCATGCATCTGCAGGACCCGGTGCCTGGGCATGAGGGCCCGGGCATCATGCGTCACTCATATGGATGAGGCGAAGCAAAGAAACATGGTGCGCAACGTTTCCAATGCCAGCCGGCGTGTCGACCTGCCGGAATCGCCGGCGTCACGGACACGAGCTGCCGGCGGTCACGGTCTCGCCACGGTGTTGCTGCTCCGGCCGGTGGCATTGTCGACAGCGTGGGCGAGAGCACTGACGAGCCGGCGACGGCCGGACTGATGTGCCACGTCACCGGTCCGCCAGAGATATAGCCGCTGCCGGCGAAGGAGAACGTCTGGCCGATCGGCCGGCTACTCGATGTGGCGCCATCGATCCGCAACGTTATCGGAGGTGACATGTGCCGTCGTACCGTTCGGATTGATTGTCCCGTTGAGAGTTGCTTCAGGAGACCGTTCCCGATTCACGACGTACGCTTCAGCCATCGCGGCTACAGTCGGGCCGCAGGTCAGCCCGACCACGCGAAGCAAGTGCCCTCGCGGTGTGTGGTTGTTCTCAACCCACGATCTTCGGTGGCCTTACGGCCAAGCTGAAGGCAATCAACGTCCTGCGAAACGTTGCGCAACCGATGGCGGGCCACTGGCGGGAAGGGACGGGGTCAACGTATCGAAGCGGACGAGCCGTGGGTCCAACGGCAATCGGTAGCCGCCACGTTCGCGTCCGCCCTCAATCAGATATCGCGGCGCCGCCGATCCGAGCGCCTGCCTGAGTGCTGCATTGACCTTTGAAATCGTGCTCGGTAACCCCGGGTGCGGACCGCAGGCCCTGTGCAGCATCGGGCCGAACTCGTCGGTCTTGTGCGGAAACAGCGTGGCGTGCGTCCGTCGCAGGCTCGCCACCACGCCGTTCAGGCGCTCGCTCCCCGCCGACCCGTGAATGATGACCTGACCGGTCGGCGTGACGTGAAGTGCCCGCGACAGGTCGGACAGCGGAAACAGGGTGCCCGCCGGACGGGCGAGCACGCACAACCAGAAGAACTGCCGGGGCGGCAGCGTGATCACCGTGTCGCCGATCCGAAGCTGCCGCGTACGGCAGTTGATGGCGAGCGGATCGGGCGCGGCGAGACGCCGCCGCTCCTGCCGGCGGCGCTCGGCCTGTTCCACGTAGCTTTCGACTTCGAATCCGCCATCCGCGGCCAGCAGGATCGGAATCTCGACGTAGGTGTCGACCACGGCCCGCGGTCGGCCGGCCGCCCGGGTCTGGGACGATCGGCCCACCGCAGGCTGCACGCCGACGAACAGCCGATCGGCCGGCCGCCCCGCCAGTTGAAGCGCGGCATGAATCATCACCGCGGCCACGGCCGCTTCGGCCCGCACGACGGTCGTGAGCACCGAGTCCGCGCTCCGGCACAGCGCCCGAAGGAGCTGCCAGACCTGATCGATCGGCGGCGCCACGGGAGCCTGTGGCGCCACGGCCAGCGTGTGGACGGTTCTCGTATTGAACAGGATCTCGTCGCGGTTCAGCCCGAGGCCGCGGCAGATCGCGCTGAAGGTCCCCGCACGACCTCCGTCGGCAAGCAGATCGCGACGAATCCGGCGGGCGGCGTCGGGAAGGGCAAGCACGTGCAGTTCGTGCGGAGGCCGCCGCTCATCTCGAGACCACGCCAGGGCCTCTTCGATTGCCGCCCCCGGAGCGCCGCCGGCGTATGCAAGAAGCAGGATCCGAGTCGCCGAAGCCGACATTCGAGGCGCACCCTCGGTGCGCGACGAATGGGCGAGGTCACGAAGGCCCTCCGCATCCGCGTCCTGAGACACGGCACGGCCGCATCGCGCGCGCGAATGATCGCACTGCCGGCTGGGCTCGGTCGCTCGAAACATCCTTGACGGCAATCAGAATCGCAACGTTGCGACCGACCGAAGGGTCGGCATCGCGCGGGCGTGATCGAATCGGACGTGTTCGAGGGACGACGATGCGTCCCGGTGCGACGATGATCAAGCAGGAAGATCGTGCCAGCTGCGCGGAGCAGCCGCTCACACGCGAGCCGACAGGGCGGACTGCTCGGGTGTGCGGCTGCAGTCGCCGGCGCGGACGATGAGGGTGCGCACGACGCCAGGCGCCACGCGCGCGACGGCCGTGGCTCCACGCAGTGCGAACGGCGACGACACGAGCGCCCGCAGCGCGCGGTTGAACCGCCACTTGGCACCAAACTCGCGCCAACGTGCACGGACAAGGCGCTCATGCACGCCGGTCCACCCGTGCGACAACGCCTGCAGTGCGGCACCGGCGGCGAGTTCTCCTCCGGCGACCGCGAAGCGCAAGCCGTCGCCCGTCATCGGATCCACGAAACCGGCCGCGTCGCCGGCCAGGATGAGGCCGTCGATGGCGCGGCCCGTTGCATCGACGGCCAGTGGACCAAGCACCACGGGGCGCCCGACCGGATCGAGCCCCTCGAAGCGCGTCCTGAGCACCGGCTCCCCCGCGAGCACCGTCTTCAGAAGGGCCGCGGGATTGCCGAAGGCCCGATCGCCCGGCTGCGACGGCTGCACGAGGCACACGTTCGTCACGCCGCCGGGCAGCGGCGCGACGCCGATGTAGCCACCCGGCCGGATGTGCATCTCGCCTACGCCGTTCGACGCCGCGGGCGACGGGAAGTACGCCCCGATCGCCCAGCGGGCGGGCGCGACGGGGTGACGAGCAAGTCCGAGCGAGAACGCCAGCATCGACCGGCGACCATCAGCCGCGATCACGACTGGCGCCGACAACGTGTGCGTCGAACCGTTGGTGCCGAGCCTGACGCCCTCGACAGCGGGCGATCCGTCTCTGCTACCGACCACCGCCCCGCGAACGGCCACGCCCTCGTCGAAGACAACCCCGGCGCCGATCGCATCCTGCAGCAGGAGCCAGTCGAGATCGCGCCGCGCACAAGAGAGGCCATGGAGCCCGTTCGGGTAGCGGCCATCGATCGACTGGCCACCCGCGCCTGTCACAAGCATGCCGTCGATCCGCAGGCCCGCCGTTTCGAGCCCGTCCGCCATCCGCAGGCGGCGCAGGATCGCGAGCGTCCCCGGGTTGACGGTATCACCACACAGCTTGTCCCGAGGGAAGGTCGCCCGATCGAGCACCCGCACGCGCACGCCGGCCCGCGCGAGCACCGTGGCAGCGACGGCCCCCGACGGTCCGGCACCGACGACGATCACGTCGACCTGGTTCATGGGTGCTCGGCGGAGGATTCAGGGATCGGCGCGTCCGATGACGAGCGCGCTGTTCTTCGAGCCGAATCCGAGGCAGTTGCAGAGCGCCGCCGTCACGCTCGCCGTCCGGCCCTCGTTCGGGACGTAGTCGAGGTCGCAGGCCGGATCGGGTGCGGTCTGGTTGATCGTCGGCGGCAGGAAGCCGTGCCGCATGGCGAGCGCGGCCGTCACAACCCCGGCGGCGCCGCTCGCGCCCTGCGGGTGTCCAATCATCGACTTCACTGACGAGCCCATCAGCCGATCCGCATGTCGGCCGAAGACCTGGCGGACCGACCGCGATTCGACGGCATCGTTCAACACCGTCGAGGTCCCGTGGTAGCTGACGTAGTCGATGGCTTCCAACGGGCGGCCGGACCGTTCGACCGCCGTGGCCATCGCGCGCACGATCTCGCGTCCGTCGGGTGCCATCTGCACGCGGTGGTACGCATCGCAGGTCGACCCGTACCCGTCGACCGACGCGTACACAAAGGCCCCACGGGCCCGCGCCCGGTCTTCCCGCTCGAGCACGACCATCCAGGCACCCTCGCCGAGGACGAACCCGTCGCGGTCGCGATCGAACGGCCGCGACGCGATTTCCGGCGCTTCGTTGTACTTGGTCGGCATCACGCGCATGCGCGAGAACCCGAACATCATGCCGGGCGTCACACAGGCATCGGCGCCTCCGGACAGGAGCGCCTCGGCTTCGCCTGACCGAATCAGCGCGGCAGCATAGGCGATCGCGTCGGTCGAACTCGTGCAGCCGCACGAGAGCACGTGGCTGACCTCGTGCAGACGGAGGGAGATCGAGATCTCGCTCGACATCATCCCGACGATCGAGATCGGAATCGCGTACGGCGTCACCTTCCGGCCACGCTCCACGAAGAAGTCGTAGTACTGCCGCTCGCCGACGTCGATGCCCCCTCCCCCGCTCCCGATGACGACACCCGCGCCGGGTTCGCCGGCGCCGAGCCCGGCGTCGTTCCAGGCCTCGCGCGCGGCGATGACCGCAATCAGCGCCGCGCGGGAATAGCGCTTCGGGTCGCTCCGGTCACGTCCGTCGTGCTCATCGTCGCCCGCGACGGCCGGCAGGTCGTCGGTGGTCATGGGCGGCACGGGCGCCGCCACCCGGCACGCGAAGTCGGACGGATCCAGGTCTGGCAGGATCTGGACGCCGCTTCGCCCCCGGCTGATTTCGTGCCAGAACCGCTCGCGGCCCGCGCCGAACGGCGACACCACGCCGATCCCGCTGATGACGACACGCGGCGACCCGGACAGACGCATGCTGCACTATCGTAGTCTGGCCATGGAGGTCATGCCGACGCGACTCGAGCGCGCCTTCGCCTGGTTGGGCGGCGTGGCCTTTGTGTCGTCGCTCGCGCTCGCCGCCCATGTCTTCCTCGTGAGATGGGGACACGGGTCCGACGGAGAGGTCGTCGACTGGTCCGCCGTCTGGCTGAATACCCTCGCGTTCACGGCGTTTGCGGTACACCACAGCGCCTTTGCCCGCATCGGGGTCAAGGCCGCGCTGGCCCGGGTCCTGCCAGGACGCCTGATCCGCTCGGTGTATGTCTGGGTGGCAAGTGGTCTTTTCATAGCCGTGATGGTCTGGTGGAGGCCGGTCGGCGGGGTCCTCTATCGGGTGGAGGGAATCTGGGCCATCGGGATGGCGGCCATGCAGGGTTTGGGCGTTTTGCTGACGGCCGTGGCGGTGCGCGCCATTGACGCATTGGACCTGGCGGGAATCCGCCAGGCGCCCGTCCGGCAGGACCTGCAGGTCCGCGGCCCCTATCGGCTCGTGCGCCACCCGCTCTATCTGGGATGGGTACTCGTCGTGTTCGGCACCGCGCACATGACGGGCGACCGCGCCCTCTTCGCGGGCCTCAGCACCCTGTATCTCATCATCGCCATTCCGTGGGAGGAGCGTTCCCTGAGAGCCGCGTTCGGCGACGCGTACGCCCGGTATGCGGCGCGCGTCCGCTGGCGAATGCTGCCGTGGGTGTATTGACGTTCTGACGCTGACAACCGAGGGAACGGGGCCCTCAGTTCCTCCGTTCCCCGGTTTCCCGCTATCCTCTGTTCATGGCCTCCGAGGAAGCCCGTACCTATCCGAGCGAACTGCCGGTTCTCGCCCTGCGCGACACCGTCGTCTTCCCGCTCACGCTGCAGCCGCTCGCGATCGCGCGGCCCGTGTCGGTCGAGTCGGTAAACCGCGCGCTCGCGGGCGACCGGCTCGTGTTCCTATCGCTCCAGACGGGCACCCGCGACGACCCGGGCCCCGACGACCTGAAGCGCATCGGGACGATTGCCGCGATTCGGCAGATGGCGCGGGTGCAGGGCGGCGGCATCCACGTGATCGTCGAAGGACTCATGCGGGCGCACGCCTCGCTCGTCACGCGCACGGAGATCTCCCTGCGCGCGACCGTGTCGCCGGCGCCGGAACCCGTCGAACGCGGCCTCGAAGTTGACGCGTACGTCCGGCGCCTCCGTGACCTCATCGACCGCGCGCTCGCGGTGTCGAGCGGGCTGTCACAGGAGCTGCGCGGGCTGGTCGGCGGCATCGACGACCCGCTGCGGCTCGTGTACCTGCTCTCGAGCCTGCTCGAAATGAAGCCCGAGGACAAGCAGCAGATCCTCGAGACCGACAGCCTCGTCACGAAGCTCCAGGCCGTCGCGACCGCGTTGAACCGGGAAGTCTCGCTGTTCGAGCTGAAGGGAAAGATCGAGTCCGCCGCGCAGCAGGAGATGTCAGACGCCCAGCGGGAGTACTTCCTGCGCCAGCAGTTGAAGGCGATCCAGGACGAGCTCGGCGAGGGCGAGAAGCCTGAGGCCCAGGAACTCCGCAAGCGCGTGGCCGAGGCCAGGTTGCCCGAGGCGGTCGCGACGGTGGCCGAACGCGAGATCGATCGCCTCGAGCGCATGACGTCGGCGTCTCCCGAGTACCAGATGATCCGCACCTACATCGACTGGGTGCTCGACGTGCCGTGGAGCACGGTCACCGAAGACCGGCTCGACCCGGTGGCCGCGCGAGCGGTCCTCGATGCGGATCACTACGACCTCGACAAGGTCAAGGAGCGCATCGTCGAGTACCTGGCGGTGCAGAGGTTGAAGGCCCGGCAGCGCGCTGAGGCCGAAAAGGCGGCTGGGGCGACCGGCGCCGGCCCCGGCGTCATCAAGGGGCCGATCCTCTGCTTCGTCGGCCCGCCCGGCGTCGGCAAGACGTCGCTCGGCCAGTCCATCGCCCGCGCCATGAACCGCAAGTTCGTGCGCATCTCCCTGGGCGGCGTGCGCGACGAGGCCGAGATCCGCGGCCATCGCCGCACGTACATCGGTGCCATTCCCGGCCGCATCGTGCAGGCGCTCAAGCAGGCGGGCGCGATGAACCCGGTGTTCATGCTCGACGAGATTGACAAGATCAGCGCCGGCTTCCAGGGCGACCCCGCCGCGGCGCTGCTCGAAGTGCTCGATCCGGCCCAGAATCACGCGTTCCGGGATCACTACCTCGAGATCAACGTCGACCTCTCGCGCGTCCTCTTCATCACCACGTCGAATCAGCTCGGCACGGTGCACCCCGCCCTCCTCGATCGCATGGAGGTCATCCACCTGGGCGGATACACCGAGGACGAGAAGCTGCACATCGCGCGGCAGTACCTCATCCCCCGGCAGCTCGACGAGCACGGATTGACGGCGTCCCACGTCACCTTCGACGAGACGGCGCTCCGCCGCATCATCGTCGAATACACGCGGGAAGCCGGGGTGCGCAGCCTCGAGCGGCGGATTGGCGCCGTGGCCCGCAAGGTCGCCGCGCGTGTGGCCGCCGCCGATTCGCAGGCGCCCGGTGAGACGCCGGCTGCCGGCCGTGTCGTGGTCGTCGGGACAGACCTTCCCGACTACCTGGGGCCACCCCGCTTCACCTCGGAGGTCGGCTTCCGGGTGTCGCGGCCGGGCGTGGCGACCGGGGTCGCCTGGACCGAGTCAGGTGGCGACGTGCTGTTCGTCGAGGCGAGCCTGCTGCCCGGCGGCCACCACGAGATCATCCTCACCGGTCAGCTCGGCAGCGTCATGCAGGAATCGGCGCGCGCGGCCGTCAGCCACATCCGCGCGACCGCGCAGTCGCTCGGCGTGTCCGCCGACTTCCTCAACACGCACGACCTGCACCTGCACGTCCCGGCGGGCGCCATCCCGAAGGACGGGCCCTCGGCGGGCGTGACGATGGCCACCGCCATCGTCTCGGCGCTCCGGAACCAGGTCGTCAGGTCCGACGTGGCCATGACCGGCGAAATCACGCTGAGCGGCCTCGTCCTCCCGGTTGGCGGGATCCGCGAGAAGGTCCTCGCGGCGCGACGCCAGGGCATCACCACGTTCATCCTGCCCGCCCTCAATCAGGCGGATCTCACGGAGCTGCCGCCCGAAGTCCGCGACGACATGACGTTCGTCCCGGTCGAGACTCTCGAAGCCGCCCTTGCCGTCTCGATCCCCGCGAACGCGATCGCGAACGCGTGAGCGTCGTCGTCTTCTACGTCTCGGGACACGGTTTCGGCCACGCGGCGCGCGACATCGAGGTCATCCGGGCGCTCGTCGGCCGCAGTCCCGACCTACGGATTGTCGTTCGCACGGCGGTGCCCGCGTGGTTCTTCGAATCGGCGCCCCGGCGCCGCCCGGGAACCGGGGCGGTTCCCTCGATTGAGGTTCAGGCCGCCGAGACCGACACCGGCGTCGTCCAGGTCGACAGCCTCCGCATCGATGAACACGCAACCGCCCGTCGCGCGTCCGACTTCCATCGCACGTTCAGGAACCGGGCGGCGGCCGAGGCGGCCGTCCTGAGGACACTCGCCGCGGACGTCGTCATCGGCGACGTCCCGCCGCTTGCGTTCGCCGCGGCCCACTTGGCCGGCGTGCCGTCGGTCCTCGTCGCCAACTTCACCTGGGACTGGATCTATCGCGCGTTCCCCGGCTTCGATGCCGCGGCTCCGGGGGTGATGGCCGACGTCCTCGATTCGTACGCGTGCGCGACGCTGGCGCTTCGCCTGCCGCTGCACGGGCCACTCGCCCCAGTCGCCGGCGTCGTCCGGGACATTCCGCTGATCGCGCGCACATCCGCCCTCGGGCGCGACGAGTCGCGGCGCCGCCTTCACCTGGAGGACCACCTGCCGGTGGTCCTTGCCTCGTTCGGCCGCTACGGCATGCCGCTGCCGTACGAGGCAACCGCGCGCGACAACCGGCTCACCCTCCTCGTCACGGACCACGAGGCCGGCTCGACGGCGCCGCAGACCACCTCCCGCTTCAGATGTTTCTCCCGCCGCGACATGCAGGGCCTCGGGATCGAGTACCAGGATCTCGTCTCCGCCGCCGACGTCGTCGTCAGCAAGCCCGGCTACGGCATCGTATCGGAATGCATCGCCAACGGCACGGCCCTGCTCTACCCACCCCGCGGCCGCTTCCCGGAGTACGACGTCTTCGTCCGCGAGATGCCGGATGTGCTGCGCTGCCGCCCGATCGCGCAGGAGGACCTGCAGGCAGGCCGCTGGTCGGATGGGGTGGACGCGTTGCTGCGGCAGCCCGCGCCACCACGAACACTGGCGGTAGATGGCGCGGAGATTGCCGCACACACCATCGCGACGCTGCTCGCGGGATCGGGCGCCTACTCTTAGAGGGCCGCCCCGGTCAGAACCGCAGACGCCCGACGCGCGCGCGGATGCGCAGGAGCTCCCGCAGCATGCGCGCGCCGTCGCGCATCATCCGGACCTGCGATTCCTCGCGATAGTGCCACTCGATCGGGACCTCGACGACGCGCAGCCCTCGGGCGCGCGCGATGGCGAGGGCCTCGACGTCGAACGCCCAGCCGTCGACCGTGGCGAACGGAAAGATCGCGGCGACGGCATCGGCGGTGAACATCTTGAAGCCGCACTGCGAGTCGTCGATCCCGGGGAGGGCGAGCCACTGCACGACGCGGTTGAAGACTCTCCCCATCAGATGCCGATACGCTGGCTCGCCGACGCGCCGCGCGGCCTGCCCTTCCCGCGACCCAATCGCCACGTCGAAGCCGGTCAGCACCGGCGGCAGGAAGCGGGCAATCTCTGCAATGGGCATCGAGAGGTCGGCGTCGCAGATGAAGCGGAAGTCGCTCGACGCCGCCACGAGCCCTGCCTTGACCGCCCCTCCCTTGCCGCGGTGCGGCTCCCGCTGCACGACGATCCGCGGCTCCCCGGCGGCCAACGACTCGCCCACGCGCACGGTCCCGTCGACCGATCCGTCGTCGACCACGCGGATCTCCCAGTCCCAGGACTGCCGGCACAGGAAGTCACTGACGGTAGTCAGGGTGGCGCCGAGACGACGTTCCTCGTTGTAGGCGGGAATGACGACCGAGAGCGTGATGGGATCGGACGGCAGCATGGTCGGCGATCAACGGCGTGATGTGACCCGGCCGTTCGGGCCGCAGACCGCGTAGGGGCCTGGCAGCAGAAGGAGGACGTCGTCGGTGAACGTGACCATGGCCGGCGCGGCTCCCGTACCGTGGATGCGGCGGTATTCCTGGTAGGTCGGCTCCCAGACCAGCACCGGACGCCGTTCGACCGGGTCCGTCAGATACCGTCCGAGCGCACTTGGCGTCGGTGACTCCGCGCGCGTCCACGGCCGGATGCGCCGGTAATAGTAGTAGAGGGGGTGTCCGATCACGCGATCGGGAAGGTCGAGGTACAGGCCGGGAGCGGCGCCGGGAGACTCGGCCTGGACGAATCGGATGCAGTCGCTCGCGGCGCGCTTGGGATCGCGCTCGGTGCCGAGCCGCGCCAGAGTGGCCCGGTACACCGGCAGCGGCAACATGGCTGCGACGAGCAGCGCGGCGACCGCCCGGCCCGCGCCGTGCCCTGCCCCCGCCAGCACGCCAAAGACGATGGCGACAAGCGACGGGCGCAGGACTCCCGAATTCCTGAAGGTGCCGAGCGGGCCGAGATCGAGCCGCAGCGGACCGAGGAGGAGCGTCACAATGGCGATGCCGACGGCCACCCCTCCGATGGCAAGCAGCAGGCCGTGGACCGCGGGTTGCCTGAGTACGGCGATGAACCCCGGCAGCCGCGTCGTCGAGTACGCGGTCCAGGTCCGGAGAACCCGGCCGATGGGCACCGGGGCAACGGCCAGCAGCGACGCAGCCAGGAACCCCCCGGCCAGCGCGAGCGGCGGCAGGAAAGGGTAGACGTAGTGATAGAGCTTCGACGTGCCGAACGAAATGGCCGTCACCGGGAGCAGGAGCCACAGCAGGACGACGAGGCCGTCGAGCGAGCGGCGCCAGAGGGTGTGGGCCGCGAGCAGCCCGAGCCCGCCGAGGGCGAAGACGTGCGACCCGGCGTCGACGAGCCGGACGTAGAGCATGTGCGGGTAGTAGTACCAGGGCTGCAGGTGCGCCGGATCGAGGTACGAGGTGAACCGGGCGTAGACGTGCTGCCCCAGGATGATCTGCCAGAACATCGACCCGAACCGCACGTGAGCGTAGACGAACCACGGGGCGATGAGGATGAGCGCCAGCGCGCCCGCGGCCGCCCAGCGCCGCCAGTCAGCCGCGAATCGCGATCGGGCGGCCGGAAGCGTCAGCGTGGCCACCGCGAACACGAGCGGCAGGAAGACGGCGGCCACGAACTTCGTCATGAAACCGAGCACGAAGTACAGCGCGACGGCCACCGGGTGCCACGAGCTGCGCGATCCGCGTGCCCACTCGAGAAAGTGGAAGGTCCCTCCGCAGTAGCAGAGGAAGAGGGCCGCCTCCATATTGTTGCTGCGCAGTCCGTGCTCGAACAGGAGCGGCCAGTGGACGAACAGCAGCAGGACGGCCGCCCCGCCGCTGACGGGACCCGCCAGACGGGCGCCGAGGGCGTAGACGTACAGGAAAGCGATCCCGCCAAAAAGGGCATCCCAGAACCGCAAGCCGAACTCGTCGTGTGGCAGCACACCGAGCCAGATCGGCCCGGCGACGATCCAGAATTTGAGGGGCGGCTTCTCGAGGAACGCCGCCTCCTCGTGGGGGCTGCTCTTCGGCGCGAGCCAGTCGCCGGTTTCGAGCAGGCGATCGACGCCGAACGAGTAGATGGCCTCGTCGTCCTGGACGTCACCCCGACCAAGACCGACGAAGAGCGGCAGGCAGAAGACCGCGAGGACGAGAGCCAGCCAGAGCCGGCCGCGGTTCATTCCTTGATACAGGTGACGAGCGAGAAGATCCGCGGAACGTTCACCCGCTCGATGGACACCGGTTCGAGGCCGGCCTGGGCGAGAAACGCCGGCAGGTCGACGTCGGACTTGAAGCCGATGTGCACGGTGAAGGGCGAGATGGCCCTCTCGATCCGGGCCAGCAGAGGGTTGGGGCTCCGGAAATGGTTGAGAAAGATGAACCGCCCGCCCGGCCGGCAGACACGCCGCATCTCGACCGCCACCGCGACGGGATCGGGAACGACGCTGATGACGTACGGTGCGTAGACGAGGTCGAAGGCATTGTCGGGGAACTTGAGGCTGGTCGCGTCCATCTCGAGCAGGCGGACGTTCGTGACGCCCTTCCGCGCGAGGCGCTCGCGCGCGCGCGCCAGCATCAGCGGGGAGAGGTCAATCCCCGTCACCTGGCAGTGGCGTGGGTAGATGGCGGCGTTGATCCCGGTGCCCACGCCGACCTCGAGCACCTGATCGCCGGGCTCAATCCCGAGCTTGCGAATGGCCTGCATCCGCCCGGGATGGAGCGTCGGACCGAACGTCAGGTCGTACACCGAGGAAATGCCCTGATAGACCGCCCGCACGAAGGGCGTTTCGACCACCGTCACGGAAAGGGCTCGGCTGGCGACGTCGGATCCGAAGAGCTCTTCACGGGACGGTCGCCGCGGCGTGTCGAAGAGGGCCATCAAGTAGCCTCACCAGATGATGAACAAAATCAACAACTTACAAAGGGCGACCGCGAGTACGGGAACAGCCCAGCGACTATACATCCGGACGCTCAGCGAAGTCCATCGACGACTGCGAGCGCCGAGTCGACGTTGCCCGATACGGTCGACACCTGCACGCCCTGCACCCGCCCCCGGATGGCGCCCGCAATCTCCCGCGCGAGGGCAATCCCTTCGGCGGCGGCGGCGTCCTGCCCCTCGACGCCCCGCATGCGCTCCATCTGCGCCTCCGGCACGCGGACTCCAGGCACTTCATTGGCCATGAACTCGGCATTGCGGAGGCTCTCGAAGGCGTACAAACCAGCGATGATCGGCAGCTTCGCTGTCTCGATGCGCTTCAGGAAGCGCTCGAACGCCGCGACATCGAAGACCGGGAGGGTCAGGACGAACTCGGCCCCCGCCTCCACCTTGTAGTCGAACCGGCGCAGTTCCTCGTCGAGGTTGGAGGCGGACGGGTTCACGGACACGCCGATGTGGAACGCCGTCGGGGCGCCAATCGGCTGCCCGCCGACGTCGGCGCCGTGATTGAGACGCGTCACGACGTTCGTCAGGCCGATCGAGTCGATGTCGGACACGATTGTCGCGTCCTGATAGTCCCCGACGCGCCCGGGATCGCCGGTGACGAGCAGGACGTTACGCAGGCCCATGGCGTGCGCGCCGAGCAGGTCCGATTGGATGCCGAGCAGGTTCCGGTCGCGGCACGCGTAGTGCAGCAGCGTCTCGATTCCGGCCTGCTGCTCCACGAGCACGGCCAGGGACAGGGCGCTCAGGCGGGCACCCGCACGCAGGCCGTCGGGAATGCTCACGTAGTCGATGCCGTAGCGCTTCAGTTCCCGGGCCCTGCCAATCGCGGGCTCCGCTTCGTAGCCCCGCGGGGGCCGCAGTTCGACGCCGACGACAAACGCGCCGCTCGCGAGCTGTCCTGCGAGGCGCGACTTGCGCTCGCGTGGCACCGGGGGCGCGACGATCCCGGCCGTCGCGGCCGCCCGCGACACGACCGCCTCCGTCTTCGGCGCCGACCCCAGCCCCCGGACGGCGGCCTTGATCTGTCGGATGTGCTCGGGCGTCGTGCCGCAGCAGCCGCCGACGACCCGGACACTGTGCTGGACGAAGCGCCGCGCGTACGACGCCATGTATTCGGGCGAGCAGAGGTAGATGTTGCGTCCTTCGACGTCGCGCGGCTTGCCCGCGTTCGGCTGAGCCGACAGGGGCAGTCGCGTGACGGCCTCCATGCGCTCGATGGTCTCGAGCATCGGCGCCGGGCCAACGGCGCAGTTGACGCCGACGACCGCCGCGCCCCGCCGCTCGAGTTCGGGCGCAAACCGCTCTGGCGGCGTGCCGTCGAGCGTGTTGCCATCCTCTTCGGTCGTCATCTGCGCGACGATCGGCAGATCCGACACGGCGCGGACGGCGTCAATCGCGGCGCCGGCTTCGCTCAGATCGCGGAACGTCTCGAGGATGAACAGGTCGACGCCCGCGTCGGCAAGCGCCTGCGCCTGCTCCCGGAAGTAGTCGCGCGCCTCGTCCATGCTCGTCTTGCCCCAGGGCTCGATACGGATGCCAAGCGGGCCGATGGCGCCCGCGACGAACACCTGGCGTCCCGCGACGCGCCGTGCGAGGCGCACGCCCTCGGCGTTGATCGATCGCAGGGAGTCCGCCAGTCCGAAGGGCGCCAGCTTGATCCGGTTCGCACCGAACGTGTTGGTCTCCAGGATGTCGGCACCGGCCAGGACGTACTCTCGATGCACCTCCTCGACGAGCGCCGGCTCCGTCAGGTTGAGGGCATCAAAGCTCTTGTTGATGAACACCCCTTTCGCATAGAGCATCGTGCCCATGGCGCCGTCACACACCAGGATGCCGGCATCGAGCGCGTCCTTGAATCGGCTCATGAGGTCAGCCTACCAGATTCGCGTCGCGCCCTCGCGCCCGAGCCGCCACGGGTCAGGTGTCGTGCCGGTGGCACCTGAAGGTACCGGCGTCGATGAGCACATAGGAACGGGTCACGATATCCAGGCTGATCGATCGCACACCCTGACGGATCGAGTCGGTGAACTCGTGGTGATGACCGAAGAGGTGCAGCCGGGGCCTGAGCTTGGCGATGACCTCGCTGATCGCGGTCTTGCCCGCGTCGAGTTTCCGTCCTCCGGGGTGGAACGGCCGTGCCGCCTCGTGCGTCAGGACGACGTCGATGCCCTTGAGGGCCGTACAGGCGAGCACTTCCCCGCGGACGAAATGACGGCGCTTGTCGTCGCGGCTCCGACCGAGCTTCTCGGCGCCGCCCTTCGCGCGCGGCCCCCGCGAGGGCGGCAGGTCGGCCGCCCGCGACTGATACCAGGATGGCGCGAACGTCCCCCCGAGCGCCGCAACCCGCCAGGGCCCGACCTGATGCGGGCCGCCATTGGGCAGGTAGTGCAGCGTCGAGGCGGGAGGGTCCCCCGCGATCGCCCGGGCAATCACGTCGAAGTCCTCGTTGTTACCCTTGATCCAGTACACGGGGCGAGGCGGGACGAAGTACTCCCCGTCGTTCGACGCGATGTCCCCCACCTGCACCCACAGCGGCACGTCCGGGTGCCGCGCCATGATATCCAGGACGGCGTCGAACGCGCCGTGAATGTCCCCGAGCGCGCCGATCTGCATCACGTCCGGGGCGCGTGGGTCAGGTAGGCCTGGTGGGTCGGGCAGGACAGGCGCGGCGAGCGGGTTTCTCTGGATGGCCGGATCGAAGAACGCTGCATGTCAGCTACTCCACCCGCCCGGCCTGCCTCCCAGGCCTACCCGGCCTACCCGGCCCTCCCGCCCTACCTGCCCGACTAGGCCTACCCGACCTGCCTTACCCGACTTGCGTCGTCGCCGGCACGAGGAGGTCCTTCTTGTCCCAGACGAAATCGTCCTTGCTGTAGACCGCCAGCTCATAGTCCTTGCCCATGAAGATGGCGCCGACCGGACAGGCTTCCTCGCAGTACCCGCAGAAGATGCAGCGGGTCTTGTGGATCTGGTACACGGACGCGTAGCGCGGGCCGGCCTGCACGGTGCCGTCGTTCTCGGCGGCCTCCAGGTAGATGGCATCGGCCGGACAGGCCACCGAACAGAGCCCGCACGCGACGCACTTCTCAAGTCCGTTCTCGTCGCGCATCAACACCTGTTTGCCGCGGAATTTCGGGAACATCGGGACTTTCTGGTCCGGGTAGTCCACCGTGATCGGCTTGCGGAACAGGTGCCGGAGCGTCGTCGCAAACCCAATGAGGAGCGGTCGAAGGACAGCCATTGCTCTCAGTGTAACCGGCCGGTAAGATCAAGTAAATCCGTGCCTGAAGCGCAGTTGCAGCTGCTTTCTGCCGAACAGGTGCTGCTGACGACGCTCGTCGTGAAGCTGGCCGTCATGGCCGCGCTGTCGACGATGCTCGTTCGGTACCGGCGCTTCCGCCACATCCTCATCTTCGAGCGCCGAGACTGGCCCGACCGGCTGGTGTTCGCGGCGGCCCTCGGCGTGCCCCTGGCGGCGGGGGTCGTGGCCCGGCTGCTCCTGAACTACCGCGCCGCCGACCTGAGCCTCGAGGGCGCGTTCCTCGCGGGCCTCATCGCCGGCCCGTACGCCGGCGCCATCGTCGGCTTCCTCGTGGGGGCGCCGCCCGTCTTCAGCGGCGAGTTCACCGCCCTCCCCTTCGCGGTCGGCTGCGGCTTCGCGGGCGGGGGCCTGCGCGAGCTGTGCCCCAAGGAGGCCATCTGGCATTTCTCGCCCTTCGTGTTCACGCGGCTCCACCGCCGCGCGTGGCAGATGATCCGGACGGTCTCGATGGACTGGCAGGTCGTGCTGCTCCTCGCACCGGTCGGCCTCGAACTGCTGCACCAGGCCCTCGGGATGCGCTGGGGCGACCGATTCCTGTTCTACCTGCCGGCCACCTCGGTCTGGACCCTGACCGTGATCCTGCTCTGCACCGTCCTCGCGGTCGCGACGCCGATCAAGATCTGGAACAACGCCCGCATCGAGCACCGGCTCGAGGAGCAGGAGAAGCTGCTCCTCGCCGCGCGCATCGAGGCGCTCGCCAGCCAGATCAACCCGCACTTCCTGTTCAACACGCTGACCTCGATCTCCTCCCTCATCCGCACGAAGCCGGAAACGGCGCGGATGCTCATCACGCGGCTCTCCGGGCTCCTGCGCCGCCTGATGCGCAGCACCGACCACTTCGTGACGCTCAGGGAAGAGCTCACGTCGATTGACGAGTACCTGGACATCGAGGTCGTCCGCTTCGGTCCCAAGCTCAAGGTCCAGAAGCAGATCAGCCCGGATATCCTCGACATCGTCGTGCCGAGTATGATCCTGCAGCCGCTCGTCGAGAACTCGATCAAGCACGGGCTCTCCCGCAAGGTGGGTGAGGGCTGCATCACCATCAAGGCCACCCGGCACGACGGCCGCGCCGTCATCGAGGTCCGCGACGACGGGCTGGGCATGAGCGAGGAGCGGCTCGGGCAGGCGGTCGGCGGCGGGATTGGCCTGAGCAACGTGGACGAGCGGCTGCGCACGATCTACGGCGCGAACTATCAGTTGAGGCTCACGAGCGAGCCGGGACGCGGCACGTGCGCGCGCATCGAGATCCCCGAGCTCGTCACACCCGAACGGGTGCCGGCGTAGACCTGGCACCGCGGATTCCCCGAACCGTATGAACCTCCGTGCGGTGCTGGCAGACGACGAGCAGTTGGCCCGAGACGAGCTGAAATACCTGCTCGATCAGCGCGGCGGCGTCGACGTGATCGGCCAGGCGGCCAACGGCGTCGAGGCGCTCTCTGCGATCGAGCGCCTGCAGCCCGACCTCATCTTCCTGGACGTCCAGATGCCGGGCCTCACCGGGTTCGAAGTCGCGCGCCACCTGATCGACGACCGGTCCCGCGCTGAAATCGTCTTCGTGACGGCCTACGACCGGCACGCCATCGAGGCGTTCGAGGTCAACGCGGTAGACTACCTTCTGAAGCCGGTCGATCCGACGCGGCTCGACCTGGCGCTGCAACGCGTGCGGCGCCGGATGGTGGCCGGACGTCAGGGGACCGCGTCCGAGGCCGCGGAGACGCAGGAGGCGGCCTGGCCGGCCGGCGGCGCCGTTGGCGTCGGCCGCGATCAGCTGGAGCGTATTGTCGAGCTGGTCACCGCCCGGCAGCGGACGCGTGAGCAGTTCGCGATCAAAGTGGGCGAGCGGTTCGTCCTCGTGCAGACCGACGACATCGTGTACGCGTCGATGGCCGACGAGAGCGTGACGGTCGCCACACAGGAGATTGTGGGACACTCGAACTTCCGCACGCTCGACGAGCTGCAGGCCCGGCTCGATCCCGGCGTGTTCTGGAGGGTCCACCGGTCGCACCTCGTGAACATCAACAAGGTCAGGGAGATCGTGCCTTGGTTCAGTCGGAACTACATCCTGAGGATGAAGGACGAGAAGGCCACGGAGATCCCGGTCAGCCGCACGCAGACGCGCCGGCTCCGGGATCACCTGAAGCTCTGACGCCGGTCCGCCCGGAGACGGCAGCGGCAGGCGCCGAGGCCGAGGTGGCCGCGGATGCCGATTCGGTGCGCCCGTTGCCAGGGCCGGATCTGCTCCCGTCCGCCCCGGCACGCCCCCGGAAGGTCGCCATCTCGGTGGCCCAGGTGCGCGAAGAGGTCGTCGCGTGGCTCCGCACGCTGGCCTCGGCTGCCGTCTACGCCATCCTGATCGTCACATTCGGGTTCCAGGTCGCCCGGGTTGAAGGCCAGAGCATGGCGCCCACACTCGAGGATCAGGATCGCCTGATCGTCAACAAGCTCGCATACCGGATCGGTGAGCCCCGGCGCAACGACATCGTCATGCTCTACTACCCGCTCAATCCGGACAAGTCGTTCGTCAAGCGGGTGATTGCGGAGGAAGGCGACGCCGTTCGCATCGTCGGTGGGGTCGTCTACGTCAACGACATCCCCCAGCGCGACGAGTACGTGCCGATGGAGTTCCGCAGCCACGACGATTGGGGGCCGCAGGTGATTCCCGAGGGCTACTACTTCGTGATGGGCGACCACCGGAGCAACAGCTCCGACAGCCGCCACTGGGGCATGGTGCCGAAGAAGTACATCATCGGCCGCGTGCAACTGCGCTGGTGGCCGGTCCCGGCCGTCCGGCTCTTCTAGCGCCCTACCCGCCCGACATGGCCCGCCCGCCCGGCGGCCGGCACGACCCTGATCTCGAAGAGCTTCGGCCACAGCTTCCCGGTCACGAAGAGACGGTCCCCGGCCGCGTCGTACGCGATGCCGTTCAGGACGTCGGTCGCCCTCCGCTCGCGCGTCGTGAGAAGGCCGGTCAGATCGATCCAGCCGGTGACGCGCCCCGACTTCGGGTCGATGCGAGCCACGCTGTCGGTCTGCCAGATGTTCGCGAGAATCTCACCCTTCACGAACTCGAGTTCGTTCAGATGCGGCACCGGCCGACCCGCCGCCGTGACCTTCACTCGCCGACGCTCCGCGAAGGTGGCCGGGTCGAGAAACCGGAGTGCGTCGCTGCCGTCGCTCATGACGAGGCTCGTCCCGTCGTGCGTGAGCCCCCACCCTTCGCCGACGTACTGGAACGACCGCCTGGGCGCGAACGTCTTCCGGTCGTAGATAAACGCCACACCCGACTGCCACGTGAGCTGAAAGAGATCCTGCCGCCAGATCGTGATGCCTTCGCCAAAATACGGCGCCGGGATGTCGCGCTGCTGCAGGACCTTGCCGCTCTCGAGATCCACGCGGCGAATCGACGACCGCCCTCTCAGCCCGGTCCCCTCATACAGCACGCCGTCGAGATACTGCAGGCCCTGGGTGAACGCATCGCTGTCGTGCGGATAGGTCCTGACGACTGCATAGCCATAGACGGGAACGGCGCCCTCGGACCACTGTGCGCCGACGCGCGCGACCGGCAGGTCGGCGGACGAGAGAGCGGCCAGCGCGAGCAGGGCTCCAGGCAGAAGGACTCGCACGACAGCTCGATTATGCACCGGTGCGCGGCTTCTTGGTCTTGCGGACGAGCCTGATCGGCCCGATGGTCATCGACCGGTCCACGGCCTTGACCATGTCGTACACGGTGAGCGCGGCGACGGCGACCGCGGTCAGGGCCTCCATCTCGACGCCCGTCCTCGCTGTCGTCCGCACGGTGGCCTCGATGTCATACCCGCGCGGCGTGGGCGTCAGGTCGACCTGGACGCTCGAGAGCGGGAGCGGGTGGCAGAGGGGAATCAGGACGGCGGTCTGCTTGGCTGCCATGATGCCCGCCAGCCGCGCTGTCTGCAGCGGGTCGCCCTTCTTCATCGTTCCCTGGCGGATCTGGCGGAGAGCCTCACGCGAGATCGCGATCGACCCGCGGGCCACGGCCTCGCGGTCGCTGACCGGCTTCGCACCGACGTCAACCATCACAACGCGGCCTCGTCTGTCGACGTGCGAGAGTTTCTTGGTCATTAGAAGATGCCAGCGGCCCTGAAAGGGCCGCTGCTACATCTGCAGTATTAGCCCTACCTGGCCCACCTGCCCTACCTGCCCTACCCTGCCTACCCGCCCCACCTGCCCTACCTGCCCTACCCTGCCTACCCGGCCCACCTGCCTACCCGCCCTCCCCGGTGTCGGCGCCGCGCGCCAGATAGAATGACAGGCTCTCGAGGGACACCGTAAGGTCCACGCTCTTCAGCTTGACGTCGGCGGGGACCTGGAGGGTTCCGGGCGAGAAGTTGAGGACGGCCTTGATCCCCGAGGCCACGACAAGATCGACGACACGCTGGGCCGACGCCGCCGGCACGGCGATGACGGCGATGCTGATACCGTCGCGCCGCGCAAGCTTCCGCAGGTCGTGGATATCCTGGATCGGCACGCCGCCGCGCGAGGACTGCCCGACCTTGGCGCTCAGGTTGTCGAACAGCGCAACGATCTCGAAGCCTTCCTGGCGAAAGCCCGGGTAGTCGGCAAGGGCGAGGCCGAGGTTGCCCGCGCCGACAATGGCCACACGGAGCTTGCGATCGAGACCGAGAATCTGGCGCAGGTGACGCTTGAGGTCGCGGACGTAATAGCCAACTCCCCGCACCCCGAACTCGCCGAAGTACGCCAGGTCCTTGCGAATCTGCGCGGCGTTCAGGCGAAACTGTTCGGCCAGGGCCTGCGAGGAAATCGTCTCCACGCCGAGATCCTCGAGTGTGTTGAGACACCGCAGGTACACCGATAACCGGTTGGTCGTCAGCTCCGACACCTGGTCGACCGGCTGTCGGCCCTTCGAGCCCTTCACGCGCCCTTTGTTCGGCGGTTTCACAAGCGATCAGGTGATTGTAGCAAAGGGAGCCAGCCTGATGACACGAGCCGCGGCGTCGGCGCACAATTGATCCCAGGGGGGCGTGTTCGAAGGTGGCGATGGGGCAAGGAATGCGCGCGCGATTGGCGATCGGCCTGCTGGCCTCAGGCATGGGCTCCCTGTCCGTCTCCGGGCAGCCTGTCGTCCGCCGGGTCACCAACATCGAGGCGCTCCAGGCGTTCCCCGGCTTCTACCATCTCCGACCGACGACGATTGCCGGCACACTCGGCCTTGGCGACGACGGACGCCTGCGGTTGACGTCGGCAGCCGGGTCAATCCCCCTTGTGTCGAGCGGAGGGGCGGCTGACGGCGACAGCGAGGTGCGGGGTGAGTTCTGGGACGTCGGCCGCATGAGCCCGGACGACCCGCGGCTGGCCGTCTACGACCTGCGTGAGACGTTCCAGTTCGATCCTGAGGGGCCATGGCCACGGCCGGGACAGGTGACGGCCTTCATCGCCAGCGCGGTCGTGCCGACAACCGTGCCGGCGGTCGCCACCGTCCGGGCGCTCGTGCTGCACCCCTCCCGCTTCCGGGATCAGACGGTGACCGTCACCGGGCAGTTCAGCGGAAGGAACCTCCTCGGCGAACTGCCGGACGCACCGGCTAACAGCCGGTTCGACTTCGTCCTGCGGTCGGCGGAGGGGGCGATCTGGGTGAGTCACATCCAGCCGCGCGGACGCGATTTCGATCTGGCGCTCGATGCCCGCGTCGATACGGGCCGCTGGCTGCAGGTGACCGGTGTGCTTCAGCAGGGACGCGGGCTCCAGTGGCTGGACGCGAGCACCGGCAGCGTGCAGGTGACCGGCCCGCCGGCGGAGGCGACCAGGGCCGTGGAACCGGTCTCCGCACCCGCCGGTCCGGCGCCGGAAGTGCTCTTCAGCGCGCCGGCGCAGGAGGAGATCGATGTCGGTCCCGCCACGAACATCCGGATCCAGTTCTCCCGCAATATCGACCCGGGGACGTTCCGCGATCGGGTGCGGGTGACGTACGGTGAGTCTGGCGCAGGCACGACGAGCCGGGAACCAGTCATCGAGGTTCGGACCGAATACCGGGCGGGCGCGCGCGCGCTCGAAATCACGCCGATCGAGCCGCTGGCGGCGCACCGCGCGGTCCGTGTCGAACTGAGCGAAGGCATCCTGGGAACCGACGGCCAGGCCCTCGCGCCGTGGACCCTCAGCTTCGCGACCGGCAACTGACGTGAAGCGGGACCTCAGGTCTCGAGTTCCGCGGTGCGCTCCTGCCTGAGCAGATCGTCGATCGCGCTCCTGACCACCTGAATCAGCGCGTCCCGCTGGGACGGGTGGTAGCCGGCAGTTTCGATCGGGGGACCGACGCGAATCCGCACCGTGACCGGCCGGATGATCCAGCTTCCCCGGCGCTGGGCTTCGCGTCCGCCGCGGATGGCCACGGGCACGATCGGGGCGCCGGCCTTGAGCGCCATCGCGAAGCCGCCTTTCTTGAACGGCAGCAGATCGTCGGTCCGGCTGCGCGTGCCCTCGGGAAAGATGAGGAACGAGTTGCCGGCGCGGATGGAGCGGGCGCCGGCTTCGAGCGAGCGCATGGCCGCCTCCTTGTTCCGTCGGTCGATCGGGATGAAGCCACCCAGCCGGAAGGCGCGGGCCAGGATCGGGATCCGGTCGATCTCGTGCTTGTACAGGATGTGCATCCGCGGGTGCAGGGCGGCGAACAGCACGGGCGGGTCGATGTTGCTCTGGTGGTTGGCGCAGTAGACCGCCGCCCGGTCGAGCGGGACGTGCTCCCTCCCCTTCACCTCGAACCGAATCCCGCTCAGCGCGAGGCCGAGCCTCACGCCCCCGTGGCCGAGCCAGTACAGCAGGCTCTTCCATCGGAATGCCAGGGCCAGCAGCATCCCCGGGGGGCCGGTGACGAGGACGTAGAGGGCGATGCCGATGTAGGTGGCTGCGGACCTGATGGCGGCGATGAGCACCGGGCGCATGATAAATGAAAACGCCCGCCGGCCTGGTGGCGGCGGGCGTTCTGGAGAACGTTGGCGATGCGTCCGGGGGACGAACGCGGGGCCTACGAGGCCCGGGCGGCGCGGCGGGGCGCCGCGGCGGACGTCGCGCGGGCCGACGCGACCCCGGCGCGCGGTGCGGCCTTCGTGATCTTGCTGATCTTGGCGCGCGCCGCCGTACGGGCCTTGGCCGTGAAGCACCGCTCGAGGGCCGAGTCGACCTGACCTTCGATGGCCACGGCCGTCTCGCGCATCACCTCGGAGACCTCCGAGATGATGAGGAACTTCGCGCGATCGAGCATCCGCTTCTCCCGGAACGACAAGCTCTTCGACTTGGCGAGGAACGTCAGGCTCTTGAGGACGTCGGCGACCTCGTAGATCGAGCCGCTGCGCATCTTGTCTGAATTGTCCTTGAAGCGGCCCTTCCAGTTCTGGTGGTTGTCGATCTTGCCGTTGCCGAGGAGGCCAAACAGCCGCTCGACTTCCCCGTCCGTGATCGCCCGACGAAGCCCGACGCCATCGACGTTGCTCACCGGCACGAGCACCGTCGTATCGTTGGCCACGATGCGGAGGTAATAGAAACCGCACGTCGTGCCGAGGATGGTCTTTTCCTCGATCCGCTCGACGATGCCCAGACCATGGTTCGGGTAAATGACCTTGTCGCCGACTTCAAATGTCACGGTTCCCCCTGTAAGGACGCGCAGTATGGAAGGCCGAATGTCGTGCCGGCAGCCCTCTTAGTATAGCGCAGTCCGACGGGCCGCACAACGCGAAAAGCCCGAAAAATAGGGCTTTTCTGAGCATCGGCGCCTCCGATTCGCCCGCCCTTCACGGGATCCGAAGCCGCTAAGTAGCTCCAAACGGATGAGATTCCGCCCGGAACCGGAGTCTCGAAGCCTGATATATTGCGCCCATGTCCCTGACTCCTGACCTCCTGAAGTCCCTGGACGATGTCCGGCTGACAAGCGCCCCGGTTGCGATGGCGTTCCTTTCGACCCCCCCGCCAGGCATCGAACACGTGGAACGCCCAGACGCGGCCGGGTGCGGCTACTGGAAGCAGGCTTCGGAGGGTCGGACCTTCTATACGACCGCCGACGACCACAGCAACTGCCCGGTTGGGGCGTTCACCCATGGCGTCGAACTGCCCGCCGACAAGGCCCGCGAACTGCAGGCCCTCGTCGGGACGATGATCGAGCTGAAGTACCTGAAGAGCGAGGAAGTTCCCGCGATCCCGCACCGCACGACGCCCTTCCGGTTTGCGGCCTACGCCCCGCTTCAGCAGGCCAGCTTCGAGCCCGATGTCGTCGTGTTCCGGGGGATGGTGAGGCAGATCATGCTGCTGTCGGAGGCGGCGCGCGCCGCGGGGGTGTTCGAGGCTGGGAGCGTCATGGGCCGGCCCGCCTGCGCCATGTTGCCTCAGGCCCTCGCGTCACGGGGCGGGGTCGCCAGCGTCGGCTGCATCGGGAACCGGGTCTATACGGGCCTCGGCGACGATGAGATGTACCTGACGGTGCCGGGCGGAAGCGTCGAAAGCGTCCTCAGGCACCTGGGCGAGACGCTCAACGCCAACGCCGCACTCGAGCAGTTCCACCGTCAGCGCGCGGCCTCGGTCGGAAACGCCTGAGTCCTGACGTTCGACGTGCGGCCGTTCCGAGGTTCCCCGCCGGTTCCTCAGTTCCGGATGACGTCGATGCACAGCACGAAGAGCCGGTGGCCCTTGTCACGGAAGCTCGTGCTGATTGTTCGACCGATGCTGCCGGTCACCGGCGACACGTAAGGCTCGGTCGTATATTGCGGGAGCTCGACGCCGAGGAGGATGTAGTAGTACTCCTGCAGCGAGTGGTCCGCGTGCCGGCGCATGGGCTGGAACATCAGGCCTGAATCGCGGCGGGCGGCCCGCGGACTGGCAATCGTGTCGGTCACCTGAATGCCGTCCTCGTTCAGCACGTAGACGCACTCGACGTCGGGGTACTCGTGAATCATGCCCGCCAGGATCCGGTCGAACTCGTCGATCGACGCCTTGACGAGCTGATCCCGAATCTGGGTCATCACGAGGTGACATCGCCGGTGCTCGAGCCGGCGATCGTGGATCTTCCGCACCATGTGGCGCTTGAACTTCTGCGCCACGGCATCCATCCGGTCGACGGCCAGCGTGAGCCGCTCCCCGCGGGCGGACTGCACCGCGGCAGGCAGAGCGAGGAAGTAGCCCTGCAGCAGGTCCGCTCCCAGTTCGAGGGCCACGATGGCCTCGTCCTCGGTCTCCACGCCTTCGGCCACCACGAGGGCGCCGATGGTCCGGCTGAGGCCGATGAGGCTCTTGACGGTCTCCTGTTTGTAGTAGTCGCGCTCAACGCCGGCGATGAGACTGCGGTCGATCTTCAGGATGTCGGGTTTGATCAGGGGAATCCGGTCCAGGTTCGAGTGCCCCGCCCCCACGTCGTCGAGCACGAGCAGGAAGCCGGCCTCGCGAAACGAGGCCACGAGCTCGCTGAGCTGGGCCATGTCGTCGATCTCGCCTTCGAGGATCTCGAGGGCCACCTGCCTCGACGACACGCCAGAGGCGTGCACCACGTCGCCCAGCAGCCGCGCCGTGGCGTCGTGCTCGCGCATCACCGTGAGGGACAGGTTCAGGAAGAGCACGAGGTCGGCGGGCCGTTCGGTCAGCCGCGCGAAGCTGCGCATCGCGCTTTCGTGGCAGGCGCGCTCGAGGTGCATGCGGAGGCCCGACTGGGCCGCCATCTGGAAGAGCACCTTCGGGGCGATAAGTTGTCCGGGCTCGACGGCGCCGCGGGACAGGGCTTCCAGTCCGACAATCGACTTCCGGCGCGCGGACAGGATCGGCTGGAAGTGCGTAATCGTGCCCCGGGTCGTGATGATGTCGCCGATCGAGGGGGCGGTCAGGCCTCGCGAAACCATAGGTCCAGTGGGGTTTATCGGCGCCCCACCGGACGGGACCAGCAGCGGACGGCCACGCCGTGTGCAGGGCGTGCACACGGCTGCACGTCGGGGCAGGAAATTCGACGCTTCCGGGCGGGTGTATGCTGAGACCGCCCCGCACCCGTGTCCTCCGGCCGGAGTGGTGAAACTGGCAGACGCGCGGGACTCAAAATCCCGTGGGGGTCACCCCCCGTGTGGGTTCGATTCCCACCTCCGGCACCAAGTCCTCAAACAGTCCCCGCCAACCGGCCCTGGGCGTGAGACACTTTCGGAGTTCTCGCGAGGTGACCATGACCTTGTCTCGCTACGTCCTCCTCATTGTTATTGTTGCGGCAATGGTCGGCTCCTCCGCTGCCGCCCGCGCCCAGAGCACAGGCGACTGGACCGAGTGGCGGGGCCCGGGGCGCGACGGTTCACTGGCCTCATTCACCGAGCCCGCCACGTGGCCGGAAGCCCTGACGCTTCGCTGGAAGGTCGATATTGGCCTCGGGTACGCCACGCCGCTCGTCGCCGGGAACCGGGTCTACGCCTTCTCGCGGCAGGGCGAGGATGAGGTGATGACCGCCCTCGACGCCGACACCGGCAAGGTGCTCTGGCGCACCGCTTACGCCGCGCCGTTCGAGATGCAGAAGGCTGCCTCACGTCACGGCCCGGGTCCCAAATCGACGCCGGTGCTGCACAACGGACGCGTGTACGCGATCGGGATGACCGGCACCATCACCGCGTTCGACGCGGCCACCGGCCGGGAGGTCTGGCAGAGGCCCGGGGCGCAGCCGCTGACCCTGTACACTTCCCACGCGTTCTCTCCGATCGTCGAGGGCGGCGCCGTGATCTTCCATCCGGGCGGCCACGACAAGGGCGCGTTGACCGCGTTCGACCTCGCGACGGGCGTGGAGCGATGGCGCTGGGACGGCGACGGCCCGAGCTACGGGTCGCCCATCGTGACCGAGTTCGACGGCGTCCGCCAG
>Ga0326597_10000623_pt1 | contig 61744 bp, 47 predicted proteins | sample RVTome_12_FD_203789 | JGI IMG/M metagenome (GOLD analysis project Ga0326597, IMG submission 203789) | Soil microbial communities from uranium-contaminated site in the Upper Colorado River Basin, Wyoming, United States - RVT100D185 | ecosystem: Environmental > Terrestrial > Soil > Contaminated >...
CCTTACGATTGCAAGCTATAAAGTGCCAATTACATGGGAACGTATAAACACCCCGATGACAGCCCTCTTGCCTACGTGCACAATGGGTTACGGTGAAATACCCCGTGACGAACATGGGGAACTTCGGATAGACGAGGCCTCCGAAGCCTGGGGTCGTCATCGAATCCCGCCTCGCGCACCACTTCCTCCGTAACGGCCCGGGACGGTGCCGCCGGGGAGAATCTCCGCGGATAGACGAGGCCTCCGAAGCCTGGGGTCGTCATCGAATCCCGCCTCGCGCACCACTTCCTCCGTAACGGCCCGGGACGGTGCCGCCGGGGAGGATCTCCGCGGATAGACGAGGCCTCCGAAGCCTGGGGGCGTCATCGAATCCCGCCTTGCGCACCACCTGCTAATTCAATGCTCCGCGCAGCGGAGTCCTTGGAGATCCCCTCCCCCCGGGAGGGGGTCAGGGGGAGGGCGTGTGGAACTGGCACTCCATCAATCCCCACCGCCCCCACCCCGGCCCTCCCCCGGCGGGGGAGGGAGCGTCGTGGATCGAGCGTCGCCCGACACGATAGGTAAGGGTGAGGAGTCGCGGCCGAGGGTGGTAGCGTGCGGGAATGCGTCGCGTCCGTGCCTGGCTCGCCGCGAGCCTCTTGTACCGCGTCTTTCTTGCCCGCTACCGCCGGCCGTTCGTGTTGGGCCTGCTGGCGCTGCTATGGGTCGACGTGATCGACGTCGCCCTGCCGCTGCTGATCAAGGAGACGGTGGACTCCCTGGTGACCGGGGCCGCCACGACCTACCTCGCGGGCATCGCCGCGGCGTACTTCCTGCTGGTGCTGCTGCAGGCGGCCGGCCGGTATCTCTGGCGCATCCAGCTCGCCGGCACCTCGTTCCGTTGCGACTTCGACCTGCGCCAGTCCCTGTTCGGCTCCCTGCTGCGCCAGGGGCCGGACTTCTTCCAGCGCCACCCCACCGGCGATGTCATGTCCCGCGCCACCAACGACCTGTCGGCGGTGCGCTTCGCCGTGGGGCCCGGCCTGGTGATCGGCATGGACGCCCTGGTCTATTTCCTGCTGCTGCCGCCGATCCTCCTGTGGCTCTCACCGACCCTGAGCGCGGTGATCGCGGCGCCGCTGGTGGTGGTGCCGTTCTTCGTGCACCACATCCGCCAGGCGATCGCGGTGCGCTTCAAGGGGGTGCAGGCCGCCTTCTCCCGCATGTCGAACAAGGTCCAGGAGAACCTCGCCGGGATCCGGGTGGTGAAGGGCTACTGCCTGGGCGAGGCGGAGGGGGCGCGGTTCGACCGGCTCGGGCGGGAGTACATGGCGGCCCAGATGCGCCACGCGGTACCCAGCTCCCTGTTCTCGCCGATCCTGGAGCTGGCCGCCTTCGTCTCCCTCTTTCTCCTCCTGGTGGTCGGGGGGCGGATGGTCATCGCCGGCACCATGACCCTCGGCACACTGGTCGCGTTTCAGCGCTATCTCTCCAAGATGACCTGGCCCATGACGGCGCTGGGCTGGTCCCTGTCCCTGTTTCAGCGCGGCGCCACGTCGCTGGAGCGGGTCGACGAGTTGGTCCACGCGAAGCCCTCGATCGATCCGGACGCGGGGGAGACGGACGGCCCGCTCTTCCCCATCATCGCCCGGGATCTGACCTTCACCTTCGCCGGCGCCGCCCACCCGGCGGTGGCCGGGATCGATTTCCAGATCCGCGCCGGGGAAAAGGTGTCCCTGGTCGGGCCCGTGGGGGGAGGTAAGACCGCGCTGCTCGCCATCCTCGCCCGGCTCCACCCGGTGGCACCCGGCCAGCTCGCCTTCGGTGGGCGCGACAGCAACGCCTGGCAGGCCGGAGCCCTGCGCACACGGGTCGGGGCCGTGCCCCAGGACCCGTTCCTCTTCTCCCGCTCGATCGCCGACAACATCGCCTACGGCGGCGGCGCGGAGGCCGGGCGCGACGCAGTCGAGGCGGCGGCCAACCTGGCCGGGGTGGCGGACGAGATCCGCGCGCTTCCGGGGGGCTTCGACGCCCTGCTCGGCGAGCGCGGGGTCAATCTCTCGGGCGGCCAGCGCCAGCGCACCACCCTGGCCCGCGCCCTGATCCGGAAGCCGGACCTGCTGCTCCTCGACGACTGCCTGTCGGCGGTGGACGCCGCCACGGAGCAGGAGATCCTCGCCCACCTCGGCCGCACGGCCGTCGGGCGCACAGTGGTCTTCGCCACCCACCGCCTGAGCGCGGTGCGCGACGCCGACCAGATTTGGGTGTTGGAGCGCGGTCAGATCGTCGAGCGTGGCACCCACGAGGAGCTGGTGGCGGCCGGCGGGCTGTACGCGCGGCTGTGGGAGGAGCAGCCGTTGACTGTCGGCGGGTAAGGGTTGGTTAACCACAGAGGCACAGAGAACACCGAGAACAACGCGACCAAGGGAGCCTCTGTTCGGCCGGTTGAAACCGGCCCTACAAATCGGCGCCACGCCCTGTGGGGCGGGCTTCAGCCCGCCGGACGCCACCGCCTCCCGTACGCCGTCGGCCGGTTGAAACCGGCCCTACAAATGGGCGCCACGCCTACCCGAAATCGCGCCCCACCTTATTTCGCTGATCCCCTTGTGAACTCTGTGTGTGGTGAAAAAACGTATTCCCTTCGCCCATTTCCAATGAGCGCGCGTCGCTAATGGCCACGTCGACCCCCTTCCTCCACGACGACTCGGTCGCCGATCGGCCGCCGGATCTGGCCATCGTGGGTCGGCTGGCGCGCTATCTGCGCCCGCGCCGGTCCCTGTTCCTCGCCTGCGTGACGATGGTCGTCGCCTCCGCGGGGGCGATCACCGCCGGCCCGTGGCTGCTGGGTCGGGCCGTGGACGAGGGGCTGGTCGCCGGCGACGGCCACGCCCTGGTGCGCTTCGCCCTGCTGATGCTCGCGGTCCAGGCGGTGCGCACGGTGTCCGCCTCGGGCGAGGGGTACCTCTTCACCCGCCTCGGCCAGGGGGTGCTGCACGACCTGCGCATGGACCTGTTCCGCCACGTCCAGTCCCTGCCGGTGCCATTTTTCGACCACCATCCGGTGGGCCGCCTGGTCACCCGGCTCACCAACGACATCGCCTCCCTGGGGGAGCTGTTCTCGCCGGCGGTGGTGAGCGTGGTGGTAAACCTGGTGGTGATCGTCTCGGTCTCCACCACGCTGTTCGTGCTCGATCCGGTGCTGGCCGCGCTCGGCTTCATCCTGTTCCCCGTGCTGATCGTGGTGACCGCCTACTTCGGCCGCCGCATCCGCCTCGTGTTTCGCGACGTGAAGGGACGTCTGGCGCGGATCAACGCCGCCCTCGGCGAGGTGATCCCGGGGATGCGCGTGGTGCAGCTCTTCGGCCGCGAGGCGACGGAGGCGCGGCGTTTCACCGAGCTCAACGCGGCGTATCGCGAGTCCCAGATCCAGGGGGTGCGCTACAACGCCCTGCTCCACCCCGTGATCCAGGTGTGCGCCGGCGGCACGGTCGCAGCCATCCTCCTGGTGGGCGGCCAGCGGGTGCATGGCGGGGTGATCACGGTGGGCACCCTGGTCGCCTTCCTGACCTACACCCAACACCTGTTCAGCCCGGCACGGGGGATCATCGAGAAGTACAACCTCTTCCAGACCGCCATGGCGTCCGCGGAGCGGATCTTCCTCCTGTTCGATGAGCCGCCCGAGGCGGGCTGGGGCCCAGCGATCGCCCGTAGGGCGGACTTCAGTCCGCCGGACGCCAGCAGTCCTGGGCGGCCGAGCCGGCCGGTTGAAACCGGCCCTACACATGGTGGTCCTCCGGACCGGCTCCCGGAACGGCTGGCGGGCCGCATCGCCCTGCACGGCGTCGACCACACCTACGACGGCGGCATCGCCGCCCTGCGCGGTCTCGACCTGGCCATCGCCCCCGGTGAGGTGGTGGCCCTGGTGGGCCCGACCGGCGCCGGCAAGTCGACGGTGGCGAGCCTCTTGCAGCGGTTCTTCGAGCCGAGCGCCGGCCGCATCGAGATCGACGGCCGCCCCCTCGGCGACTACCCGAAGGGCTACCTGCGGCGGCGCATCGGGCTGATCGGCCAGGAGGTCTTCCTGTTCGACGCCACCCTGCGGGAGAACCTCTGCCTGTTCCGCGACCTGGAGGAGGCGCGGGTGTGGGAGGTGATCCGGAGGGTCGGCCTGGAGGAGGCCATCGCCCGCCTCCCCGACGGGCTGGAGACGCGGGTCGGAGAGCGCGGCAGCCGCCTCTCCTTGGGGGAGCGACAGCTCGTGGCCTTCGCCCGCTTTCTGCTCTACGACCCGGACCTCCTCATCCTCGACGAGGCGACCGCCTCCATCGATCGCAACTCCGAGCGCCTGATCCAGCACGCCCTGGAGGTGGCGGCCCGGGGCCGCACGGTGCTGATCATCGCCCACCGCCTCCAGACCGTGCGCCACGCCGACCGGGTGGTGGTCTTGGAGGGGGGCCGGAAGGTGGAGGAGGGGCCGCCGGAGGCGTTACTGGCCGCGGACGGCCACTTCGCCCGGATCTACCGGCTACAGGAGAACGGAGGCGGGTAGGCCGGGCTGCGCCCGACGTAGCGCGCCTGGGTCACCCGGGGTCGTCGCGAGCCCATACCGATGGTCGTAGATCCTGGCCAGCCCAGAGGTAGGAGCCGAATCCCTCCTGCCTGCCGGCAGGTCGGCGATCCAGGCCCGAGAGGGCCTGCCCGCACGCGCGGCGCGGGATCGCCGGTGCAACCGGCTCCTGCCTCGGGTTGGACGATCGCCGCCCCTCCCGGTCCCACGGTAGGAGCCGACTCCCTTCGGCGATTCCGGCCCGAACGGGCCGGCCGCGGCCGGTGGCCGCGGGATCGCCGGTGCAACCGGCTCCTACCTCGGGTTGGACGATCGCGTCGTGGCCCAGCGCGACGGGTTGCGGGGAGCGATGGGCGGGCGGAGTGTAGCGCCGGTTACGAGGCGATCTTCTCGTCCGCCGCGGCGGGCGCACCGCTGACGATCTGCCAGAGCTTGCTGCGCTGCGCGTCGGTCAGCAGGCCCTGGCCCTCATCCACGGTCTTCTGGATATTGACGCGCATCTCCCCGTTCAACCGATCCATCTCCGCAAGGACGTCCCGGACTTGCTGATCCGTGGCCCCACCTGCGGCGAGCAGCCCCTCGAGGCGGCGCTGGGCGTCCTGAGCCTTGTCCGACAGGGCATCGAGCTGCTTGCGGTTGTCGAGGTAGCGCCGCTTCAGCTCCGCGATCTGGTTGTCGGCGAGGCCAATCTCCTTGGCGTTGATCAGGGCGGTGAAATAAAAGTCCCCCTGCACGCCGAAGACGCCACCGGCCGCGCCCATGGGGCAAGGCCCGGCACCGCAGCCCGGCTGTTTGGCGCAGCCCTCCGGACCACACGCCGCGCCCGCAGAGACGGCGAAGAAAACGCTGAACAACAGACTGGACAGGACGAAAAGGCGGCTCATGCGTACCCCCGAGAACGGCCGACCCGTGGGAATTGACGACGGGCCGCTGTGGATTAGAGGATGATCTTAGGAGGAGTAGAGACAATGGCCAAGGTCGAGATTTACACCACCGTCATCTGCCCATTCTGTGATCGGGCCAAGGCCCTGCTGCGAAAGAAGGGGGTCGCGTATGACGAGATCGACGTCGGTGCCGACCCGGCGCTGCGCCAGGCAATGGTCGCACGGGCCGGGGGCCGTCGCACCGTGCCGCAGATCTTCATCGACGACGCCCTGGTCGGCGGCAGCGACGACCTCTACGCCCTGGAGGCCGACGGCAAGCTCGACTCCCTGTTGATGGCCTCCACGCAAGGGTAAGCCGGACACGAAGCCGCCGCCGGGAGAGGTCCGCCGGACGGTGGGTACCAAGCGCCCTCCCCCCGCGGGGGAGGGTCGGGGTGGGGGCGGTAGGGATGGACGGGCTGCCAGCCCCACACGCCCGCCCCCTGTCCCCCTCCCGGGGGAGGGGGTCCCCAAGGACGCCGCTCCGCGGCGGGTCGATTGATCACCCCACCCACACCGTCTTGACGTTGACGAACTCGCGGATGCCGAAGCGGGCCAGCTCGCGGCCGTAGCCGGAGGCCTTGATGCCGCCGAAGGGGAGCCGCGGATCGGACTTCACCATGCCGTTGATGAACACGGAGCCGGCATCGATCTGGGCGGCGAGGCGCTCGCCGCGGGCGGTGTCGGCGGTCCACAGGCTGGCGCCGAGACCGAACGGGGTGTCGTTGGCGATGCGGATCGCGTCGGCCGCGTCGTCCGCCGCGATCACCGACGCGACCGGGCCGAACAGCTCCTCGTCGTAGGCGGGCTGACCCGGGGCCACGCCGGCGAGGATGGTCGGTGGATAAAAGGCACCGGCACCCTCCGGGACCTGCCCGCCGAGGACCAGCCGGGCACCGGCGGCGATGGAGCGGGTCACCTGAGTGTGGATCTCGTCGCGTAGGTCGACGCGCGCGAGGGGGCCGACCTGGGTCGCCTCGTCCAATGGGTCACCGACCACCAGGGAGGCCATCTTCGCCTGGAATTGCGCCAGGAATTCCCCCAGCCGTTCGCGCACCACGATGAACCGCTTGGCGGCGATACAACTCTGGCCGGCATTGAGGGTACGGGCGGTGGTGGCCACGCTGCAGCACCGCTCCAGGTCTGCGTCCGCCAGGACCACGAACGGGTCTGAGCCGCCCAGTTCCAGCACGCTCTTTTTCAGCGCCGCCCCGGCCCGCTCCCCGACCTGGCGACCGGCGTAGTCGCTGCCGGTAAGGGTGACCGCGGCCACGCGTGGATCGTCGATCACCTGCGCGACGGCGCCGGAGCCGATCATCAGCGTGCGGAAGAGGTCGGCGGGAAATCCGGCCTCGCGGAAGACCTGCTCGATGGCCAGGCCGCAGCGCGGCACGTTCGAGGCGTGCTTGAGCAGGCCGCCGTTACCCGCCATGAGGGCCGGCGCGGCGAAGCGGAACACCTGCCAGAAGGGGAAGTTCCACGGCATCACCGCGAGCACCACACCGAGCGGGTCAAACCGAACGTAGGCCCGCGAACCATCACTCTCGGCAGGCTCCACCGCGAGATGCTCGGCCGCGGTATCGGCGTAGTAGTCGCACACCCAGGCGCACTTCTCGACCTCGGCGCGGGCCTGGCCGATCGGCTTGCCCATCTCCACGGTCATGGTGCGGGCGTATTCGTTCTGGTTCGCGCGTAGCTCGGCCGCGGCACGGTGCATCAAGGGCGCCCGCTCCGCCACCGGCACCGTGCGCCACGCGGCGGCGGCCCGGTGGGTCGCGGCGATGGTCTCGTCGACTTGCTCCGGGGGCCACTCGGTAAACCTCTCGAGTAGCTCACCGGTGGCGGGGTTGCGGGTCTCGATGGCCATGGAACAGATCTCCGTCAGGCGGTCTCGGCCGCGAGACTCGCGTGCGCCTCCTGGTGCCAGGCCACGCCGAGGTAGCGCTTCACGAGGTAGACCCCCGCGTAGCAGAACGGCGTGTCGAGGAGCGCGATGACCAGCTTGAAGAGGTAGTTGGAGACGATGATCTTCGCCATCACCGCCGGCGGCAGGTGGAGGCCGAAACCGAGGAAGATGGTGTTGACGATGACGGTGTCGGCGAGCTGGCTGACGATCGTCGAGCCGTTGTTGCGCACCCATAGGTGCCTGCCGCGGGTGACCCGGCGCCAGAAGTGGAACAGCCGGTTGTCGGTGAGCTGGGCCACCATGTAGGCGAGCATGGAGCCGAAGATCAGGGTACCGGGCAGGGTCATGACCGACTCGAAGGCATTCTGCATCTCCGCCACCGAGTGGAAGCCGAACCGCGGATTCACCCATACCGGGGAGCCGGGAAGCGCCATGACGAGCAGGACCAAGGCGAGCATCACGAACGACATGAAGAAGCCGACGAACACCATCAGGTCCGCGCGTCGCCGACCGTAGACCTCGCTGACGATGTCCGTGCACAGGAAGGTGATGGGGTAGGTGATGATGCCGGAGGTGAGGGTGAACGGCTCGCCAAACAGACCTCCCGGGAAGGTCTTGGGGAGGGCGTAGAAGAGCTTCACGCCGATGATGTTGGTAAGGATCAACATCACCACGAAGACGCAGGCGAGGAGCACGTAGGGCACCTCGTAGCGCGGCAGGGGCTGATGGGGAATGTGACCGTCGCTCATCGGTGGACGCTAACAAATCGCCGGCGGGTACTGTAGGAGCGCGGCGGCGCCGGCGATGCCCGCCGCCGGGGCGGCACGTCGCCCATTTGTAGGGCCGGTTTCAACCGGCCGATGCCGTGCTTGCAAGAGGGTATGGCGTCCGGCGGGCTGAAGCCCGCTACAGACGGTGTCATTTCCAGATCCAGTCGCTATGTCCGCTGATCTTCACAGCGGCGTCAAGGGCCACAGGCGCGGGATAACCCCCGTGGCGCACCCCCACAGGATGAGCTTCAACGGCATCCCCATCTTCACGAAGTCACGGTAGCGATAGCCGCCCGGGGCGTAGACCAGGGTGTTCGTCTTGTAGCCGATCGGGCTGGCGAACGACGCGGAGGCACCGAACAGCACCGCCATGATGAAGGGACGCGACTCGATACCCATCGCCTCGGCGGTGGAGACCGCAATGGGGATGAGCAACACCGCGCTGGCATTGTTGCTCATGATCTCGGTGAGCAGGGTCGTCAGGAAATAAATGCCCGACAGCACCGCCACCGGCCCAAACGCGCCGAGGGCACCCACCAGCCGCGCCGCGAGATAGTGGCCGGCCCCGGTCTTGTCCATCGCCAAGCCGAGGGCGAGGGTACCGATGACCAGCACGAGGATCCGTCCCTGGATGGACCGATAGGCGTCGGTGATGGAGATGCAGCCGGTGAAGATGAGGGCCAGCGCGGCCCCGATCGCCACCATGGGCAACGGTAACAACCCGAAGGATAGACACACCACCACCGACGCGATCACCGCCAGGGTGATCGGCGCCTTGGCGGTGTTGACGTACGCCTCGTGCACGCCGTCCATGCGCAGGAAGTCCCGGTTTCCCTCGAGTGCCCCCAGCGCCCCGGGCTCGCCGAACACCAGCAGGATGTCGCCGAGGGTCAGGGGCTGATGGATGACGCCGCGTTGGATGTGGCGGCCATGGCGCATGATCCCCATGACGTAGAGCTGGTGGCGGCGCTGGAATTGAGCCTCGGCGAGGGTACGGCCGAGAAACTGCGAGTTCGGGGTCAGGACCAGTTCCGTCAGGACCATCTCGCGCAGGTTGAACTTCAGGGACTTGCGCGGCAGTCCGGGCAGCAGCTCCACGCGCTCGTCCTGATGGACCTCCAGCAGGGTGTTGAGATCGCCCCGCACCACCAGGCAATCACCCTCCTCCATGATCACCGGCGGCGCCAACGACCAGAGGCTGAAGCCGTTGCGCAGGATGTCGATGATCTGCAGGCGCGGAAACCGCTCGCCCATGGTCTTGCGCAGCGGCTTCCCGACGAGATCCGAGTCGGCGCCGATGCGGACCTCCGAGACGTAGTGGCGTCCCTTGCTCAGGCCCAGGGCGGTGGACACGGTCTCCACCTCCGGCAGCAGCCACGGTCCGGCGAGCAAGACGTAGACAAAGCCCACGACGGCGAAGATCAGGCCTGCCGGGGTGAGCTCGAACATGCCGATCGCCGGTTCCCCGATCTCCAGCACCAGCTCGGAGATGAGGATGTTGGTGGAGGTGCCGATCAGGGTGCAGGTCCCGCCGAGGATCGCCGCATACGAGATCGGCATCAGCAGGCGCGACGGCAGCAACTGACGCTCGCTGGCGATCCCCAACATGACCGGCAGGAAGACCACCACGACCGGTGTCGAATTCACGAAGGCACTGGCCGCGCCCACCAGCAACATGGTGAGGAGCAAGAGGGTGGTGTAGCTCCCAGCGACCTCGGCGATACGCCGCTCGACGAAACCGAGGGCCCCGGTCCGCAGCACCCCGGCGGCCAGCACGAACATGGCACCGACCGTCACGACCGCCGGGTTGGCGAATCCGGCGAGGGCCTCGGCGGGAGTGAGGACGCCGCTCAATCCGAGAATCAAGACGAGCAGCAAGGCGACGAGGTCATACGGCAGCCACTCCGTCGCGAACAGCACGACCGAGCCGACGCACAGGGCAAGGACCAGGGCGATGTCCGGGGTCATGGCGTAACCGGCGATCACTCTCGCCCGCACCCCCACGGTTCGCAAGTCCAAGCGGACCAGCACCGGCCGCGACCCTGCGTACCCCCGGATCGGTGCCCGGGGGTTCCCCCGTCTCATTTTGAAACAGCCGTCCGCGGCAACCGTCTCTTGCCTGGACGATGCCTTTTTTCCCAACATCACCCACCTGTTACCCAGACGCCACAACGGTGTGATATTAGTCGCATGAAGTACTCGTCGACGTTACACGGCAACCGGCAAGAGGTCCGTCGTGGCAAGGAGTTGCGATGATGGAGCGCAGGCGGCCTCCGTGCAGGAACGGCTGCACGCCTCGGGGGGCGCTGCGCAGGAGATGGCCCGGTCTTGGCATCGAACTTGCGGACGAGTCCCGCAACTGCGGCGCAACGCCGAAACTGATTTTGCCCATCTGGGCTCCTACCCGAGCACATGATCAAAAGATGAGGAGATGAGATGAATACCCCTCGCGGGTTCCTTTTTCGTTGCCTGGTGGCGCTGGGCGTCGCCGTCTTGTGGGCCAGGGGTGCGGAGGCCGCGCTGATGACCACCTCCGGGGAGGCCTTCACCGGCGTGGACATTACGCTGGCGATGAGCACGGCGACCGATGCCGGTGCCGGCACCACCACCCTCTCCTTCGAGATCTCCCTCGGCGCCGACGCCGCGGCCGACTGGCAGATCGTCGGCTTCACGGTGATCCGCGAGTGGGGGGAAGGGGCATTCCACGGCACGGGATCACCCACCGGCTGGTCGGTGACCGCCTACGACGACTTCGTGAACTGGAAGGCGCACACGGCCGGATCCGAGATCCCCGAGGAGACCACCGTGCCAGCCTTCACCTACGCCTACTTCGGCGACGCCCCGGCGGGTCAGTTCTACCGCTACCTGGTCAGCCAAGACGGCGGCACGCCGTTTCAGCTTATCTCCGCCGACGTGACCGCCATTCCGCCGGCCGTGGTGATCCCCGAACCCACCGCCGCGGCCCTCCTGGTCATGCCCCTCGCGGCGCTGCTCTACCGCCGCCGCACGTAGTCGCGACACCCGCTGACTGACTCCCAGCCGGCAAAGAAAGGGCGGGGTGGCGTGGGGCCATCCCGCCCTCTTTTTTTGGCGGCAACCCGGCTATTGGTCGAAGGTGCCGGTAAAGGTGCCGGTGAGCTCCGAACAACCATCGTTGCGGCCGGCGAACGTCCCGGAGAGCGTGCCGTCCATCTCGACCGTGGCCGTCATGTCGAGCAGGGCGCCGTCCGGTAGACCCGCCGCGGAGAAGGAGATCGTGCGGGCCGAGGTCGCACTGGTACCGATGAGCGCTACTTGCGGGGGCCCCTGAAGCGTGATCGCCACGTCTACGCCGCCTGCGCCGTTGGCGGTGAACAGGGCGGATCCATCACCACTGTACGGCGCATTCCCGTCCGGCGAGCAGGTGCTGGAGGTCAGGACCAGCGCCAGGTCCGCACTTACATCAACGCTGAAGTCGCACACGACCTGGGTGCCCGCCGCAAAGGAGACGACGAAGTCTCCCCCCGGCCCGGTATCGGACGTGAAGCGGCCGGTGAGGACATCGGCGTGCGCCACGCCGGCCAGGGAGCGAGTCTCGTTGCCGACGGTCATGGTGGCGGAGAAGGTGCCGGTCGTGGGATCGAAGGCGGTCACCTGCCCGCTCACGGCCTGCCCCCCCACGGTCCCGACAAAAGCGCCCGCGCAGTCGAAGGTGACCGCGAAGGCGTCACCCCCACCCTCGATCGACAGGGTGCCATTCCAGGTCCCGGCGATCCCGGCGGCATCCACGCTCCCGGGGGCTGTTGGCTCCCGGTCATGGCGATCGTCGCCACAGGCGAGGACGCCAGCCATCACGAGGGCGGCGAGCCCCAGGAAAACGGTCTGCTTATCGAGGAATGCGCTGGCCATGCACCGACCTCCGTCCATCGAGAGAGATAGAAATGACGCGGCGGACCGACCCGAAGGGAAACGCCCTTCCAGGAGGTCCGACGTCTTAAGCGATCGGCACAGCGTACCCTAAAATGAAGCAAAGTTGCGCCACCCGCGTAACATTCGCGGCGTAGCCGCAACGCGACCCGCACGAGGGTCCCCCATCGACTCCGGGCGTTCCCGGTGGGCATGGTGGGGCACCGCGGCGACCTGACCCGCTCACCGAAGAAAGAGCGGCGGTCGCGGCGAGGCATATCGAGAGTCTGGAGGAGGCGCGGGCCCCAGACATTGACGCAGCGTGAGCTGCCGCGGTCGAACGTCGCTGTAAAGCGATCGACGCCGGTGAGGCAGTGACGTCACACTGGGAGGACGTTCGCGGCCGAATCGACCCCGAGCTCCGGAAGGCGCGTCGCGGCGAACCTTTCCGGATAGCGCGCAAAGCGCACCTTACCCCTGTGCGCCTCCGCGTCTCGGCGTTGAGTCGTTCCCCGGGTTCAACTCCCCTTGCCCCGTTTGCGTTGAATCCCAAGCGGGACACCTAGTCAGCGCGGCCTCTTCGCCGGAGGAAGCTCGTCCGTTCCTCGGCGTTGGGGATGTACTCGGCCAGCAGGCGGTAGAACTCCTCGACGTCCGTGGCCCGCTGCGCGGCCTTGTTCACCAGGACGGTGGCGAGCGGGCCGACGTAGGTGATCAGGCTGTCGGAGGCCGATTGCAGCTCCTCGCGGCTCAGGCTCACATGCGGGCGGCGATCGATTGCCGCGTTTGCCACCGGTGCGATGCCCGACGCGCTGCTCGCTCCCCCGGTGGATACGGAGGAATCGCCGGTGCCGGGGGCCCGGACCTTGTTCAGGAAGAGATCGCGTTCCGCATCGCTCGGGATATGGCGCGCCACCGAGCGATATAGCGCTTCAAGGTTCGCCGCCTGTTGCGCGGCCTTGCGGACCACCAGGCCAGCCATCGGCCCGAGGTGGAGGACGAGCGCCCTCTCGACCGCCTCCAGGTCGGCCGGGTTCCAGCCGCCGGTGGGTGGAGCGGTGGGAAGGGCCGAGTCGGCGTTGGCCGGGGAGAGGATCACGGTGCCACTCGCCACCGGAGGTGGCCCATCCCCACGGTATCCGCCCAGGGCCGCCTGCAACGCCGCCGCGAACGCCTCACCGGTCTGGAAGCGGTCCTCGGGGTGGGCGGCCGTCGCCCTGCGCACCACCGGCCGGAAGGGATCCGGGATCTGAACGATGAGGTCCGCGGGTGGGTAGGGGGTGAAGCCGCCATTCCCGGGCGCCGGCGCCATGACCGGGGGCGGTCTGCGGCCGGTAAGAAGCTCGCACAGCACGACGCCCACGGAATAGAGATCGGAGCGCGCGTCGCACGGGCCGCAGGTCAGTTGCTCCGGAGACATGTAGCCCGGGGTACCGATGACGAACCCGGGCTGGGTCATCTGGTGGGCGACGATGTGGGCGACACCGAAGTCCGCCACCTTCACCCGACCGTCGTCGAGCAGGATGATGTTGGCGGGTTTGATGTCGCGGTGGACGACGCCAGAGGCGTGGGCGAATTGCAGGGCGCTCAGCACCTGGAGGAGGGTCTCCACCGTCTTCTCGATGGGGAATCGTGCCCGCCCGGCGAGGTGCTCGCTCAGCTCTCGCCCCTCGATCAGCTCCATGACGATGAACGGCGTCTCCCCGTCGTCCCCGAGCTCGAAGATGCTGACGATATTCGGGTGCGAACAGCGTGCCGCCGCCCGTGCCTCGCGGATGAAACGCTGCCGGAGCTCCCGGCCGTGGGTGCCGGTCAGGAGATGCGGGTGGACGGTCTTGATGGCCACCGCGCGATCGATGCTCGCGTCGTACCCCTTGTAGACGGTGCCCATCGCGCCGTGGCCAAGGACGCCGTCGATCCGGTACTTGCCTAAGGACTCGGGTTGGCTCATTCCAGCGTGGCCGGCGGCCGCGGGGGGATCACCGCGGACCGAAAGGAGTCTAGCGGCGGTCTTCGGACATGGTCTCGTCGAGCATCCTCATAGCATTGCCCAGGCTGCGGCGCATGCGGTTGAACGACGTGGCGAGGGAGGCGATCTCGTCCGTGCCGGTGACCGTGAGCTCCGGGATATCGGTGGCGCCCATGCTCACGTCGTTGGCCACCTTCGACATCGCGACGATCCGTTTGATGACGACCGTGTTCAGCAGGAGGTTGGCCAGGATCCCGATGAACACGAACACCCCGGCCAGGGAGGCCACGAAGGCGAAAAAGGTCTTCTCTGCCCGTTGCAGCGACACGGACATGGGGACCGACACGATCTGGGCCCCGATGATCTCGTTGAGCTGCCAGCCAAAGCCGTTCGCCGATCCGTACTGGCTGAGCATGGTCGCCGGGGCCGCGTCGGGGGTGCTATGGCAGACCAGGCAGCCCTCGTTCTCGACCTTGATCGGGCGGCTGAGATACAGCGATCGCCCCGTGGGTGTGTCGCGCTCCCCCACGAGCTCCGTCTCGTCGGGATGATTGCGGAACCAGTCGATGACGTCCGCCTCCCAATCCACGGCTCGATTCGTGGGGTTGGTGGGGTTGAGGGTAGCCTCCTTGTAGGTGTAGTCGGGATAGCTCTGCCGCAGGCCCAAAATGTTCTGGGTCGCCGCATAGGCTGGGACCGTCTGGGGCATGAAGGCCCGCTTCATCTGCAAGGCGAGGAGCGGCCGGACCTCGTTCACGGTATAGCTGCGGATCGCCTTGGCGCTCGCCATCATGATGCCGGCGCTCTGCAAGACCTCGTCGCGCGCGTTCTGTTGCAGGGTCCGGTACGAAAGGGCCGCCGCGATCACCAGGCCCGCGAGGCAGGCCGACCCCAGGATGAGGTTGAACTTCAAGCGTAGACCCATGGAGGTCGTCCTTTCAGAGAGGGTGCGGCGGCCGCACGAGCCCCGAGACCGGGCTCACAACGGCGCGTCCGCTTCACACGCGCGGAAGGCGTGATAGGCGTTGGTAAAGCCGAGGAGACTGAACCGGGTGGATTGGGTCTCCCCTCTCGGCCAGGTGGGCCAGAAGCCGAGGGAGATCGTCGCTTGGTACCCCTTGATGAACGCCTCGATGAGGGTCGAGGTCTCGTGATCAAAGACCACCATCGTGTCCTTGAACAGCCGGTCGATCGGGATCGGGTCGAGGCGATCGACGCGCAGGCCAATGCCGGGGTAGGTGAGATCGATGTTCGACTCGGTCACGACCAGCATTGCGTCGCCGGTCAACACCAGCTGAATGGGCACATCGTCGTGGCCATCGTGGATGGTCTCCACCTTGGATTGAAGCAGGCAGCGATCGCGCCCGGTGAGCCGGTCGAGGCCCCGCTGAACCGTCCAATTCGCCGCCTCGCCGGGCGAGGCGGCCTGCGCGGCATGGCCCCCGAGAATGGCAATCACCAACAAAATCCACCCACGTCGTCTGATCATGGTCGTCGTCCCGGCTGATGGAAAGAGGTGTCTGGCAGGGTATCAGCAGGCACTTTACCTTGCCGGGAGCCGATAAATCCCACACCAAGAGGCTCGGGACCCATGGGGGAGCCGCGCGCCTCCCACAGCCGGCGGCGGGTAACACCTCCCTCACCCCGTCTCGCGCCCGCGCGGGGGAGAGGCGACCCTTGCCGGTTCCGTGCGCTACCCTCGCGCCCTGGCGTTCCCGCCCCCGCCTTTGCGGGCGCAAGACTCTACGCGGGAATGACGTCCCTTTCTGTTGAAAACCACGTAGCGCCACAGAGCCGGATCGGAGCACGGCGTCCGTGCGTGCCCGACCATCGTCCCCCTCAGCGTCTCTGCGTCTCCGCGCCTCTGCGTTACGTTTTTTTCCCGCCCCGCGACGCCTCTGTGTCGAGCCTTTCCCCCGTCGCCAGCGCCGCGCGGCTTGACAAGAGGCGGGCATTCCGGAGGCTTGGCGCGATGAACGATAGCTCCCCCGCCCCGATCGCCCGTTACCTCGCCCTCGGCGATTCCATTTCCATCGACGACTACGCCGGTGGCCCCGGTCGCGGCGCGGCGTCGCTCTTGCACCGCAACCGCGACGACGAGTTTCCCGAGTTTCGCGGGCGCGACCTGGTCACGGGTCACCCGGAGGCGAAGCTGTTCCTCAAGGCGGTCGACGGTGCCACCACCCGGGCGGTGCTGGAGAAGCAGATCACCCGGGTGCCGAACGACGAGGGTGGTCGCACGGTGATGACCCTCACCATCGGCGGCAACGACCTCCTGATCACGCTCCAGATGCGCGGCACACTCCTGGGCGAGGATGCGGAAGGTGCGATCCGGCGCATCGACTCGATCATCGGCTCGCTGCGCAACCGGTACCAGGACGGACTCCTCATCGTCTCCACCATCTACGACCCGACCGACGGGGTGGGCGACCTGGTGAACCCAGGGTTCCCCCTGCTCCGCGAGCTCGGCCTCTTCCAGCGGGTGAATGACGCGATCCGCGCCATGGCCGACGGCGAGCGGGTGTACGTCGCGGACGTGCACCGTCACTTCCTCGGCCACGGCAACCACCACGCCGACCCGGCCAACCGGTATCATGACGCCGCCGACCCGAGCGGCTGGTTCACCGAGACCATCGAGCCCAACGCGCGCGGCGCCTCCGAGGTCCGGCGCCTGTTCTGGCAGGCCTTGGTGGCGGCGGGTTGGGTGGCGGAGTAGAGGGCCGCGCCGGGGTGTGGCGGTATGATGCCGCCGGGTGCCTCCACAGGAGCGCGGGCGGGGAAGGCGGCCACGTGGTAGGGCCGAATGAATTCGGCCGACGGCCGGCTTTCGGTCCCGCTGGCGTCGTGCGAATGATTTCGCACCTACGGGAGGGCGGGTCACCGGCTCAGCACCAACCAGCGCGGCGATGCCGAGCAATGTGGGTTACTCCTCGTCGATCTCGTCCACGTCCACCTGGCCGCTGATGCGGCGGCGGATGTGGGACCAGGAGATGCCGGTGGCAAGGACGCCGCACAGGGCGACCAGCACCAGGTAGGTGGCGAAGGCCAGCACGACCGCCACGAAGAACCGCGCGAAGATGCCCTGCCAGGTGATCCCCATTCTCGCCATGGCGCACAACCTCCCTTCGATGGCGGAGTGTGAGCGAGGCGGATCAGGCGGAAAAGCGGCCACGCAGATGGCGGAGGAAGGCGCGCTTCTCGTCGTCCGGCACCAGGTCGGCAGCGAGCTGGGCGCGCAGGAAGGCCCGATCCGGCTTCCTTTTTTTTCCCGGAAAGAACACGCTTTATGGCTCCACCAGCCGCCCGCGATCATGGCCGACGAACGACTGCCCCAAGAGGAACTCCTGCGTCTCCTGGCGGAGACCACCCGCGCCCTCGCCCATAACCATACTCCCGGCCTGGACCGCCACATCACCCCGGACAATGTCTACCAGACCGGCAACCAGGCCAACCTTCCGATCATCCTCGCCTACCTCGACCGGCTCTTGCTACCCGGCTCCGCGGTCCTGGGATTGGAGAACCTCGACCACTGCCTGACCCAGATCGACGCCGGCCGTAACATCCTCTTCCTGCTGGAGCACGCCGGCAACTTCGACGTGCCCGCGTTCTTCGCCCTGCTGCGGCGGGGCGACCCGCGCTATCACCCGATCCTCGACCGGCTGATCTACATCGCCGGGCGCAAGCTGAACGAGGAGTCGGAGGTGGTGAAGATGTACACGGAGATCTTCTCGCGCCTGGTGATCGTGCCGCGGCGCGAGCGGCCGGAAGCGCGGCCCGACGAGACGGCCGCGGCGCGTGCGGCGCGCCTGGCCAAGGAGAAGGAGGCGGCGGCGATCAACCGTGCCGCCTTCCGCCGGATGACCCTGCTCAAGCGCCAGGGGCACATCTTCTGCCTCTTCCCCCTCGGTGGCCGCAGCAAGGGGCGAGGGTACGACGTGCCGGTGAAGGAGACGACCTCCTATCTCAAGGCCTTCGACTTCGCCTACCCGATCTCCATGAAGGGCAATACCCTGCCGGCAACGGTGGGGCCGATGGACCGGGAGGTGCCGGTCCAGGACCGGGTGGTCTTCCGGGTCGGGGCGCCCCTCACCTGCCCCGACTACCTCACCGCCAGCCGCCTCCTGTGGGAGGCGAGCGGCTCACCCCTGGACTTCGAGCAATTCACCGTCAACCGGGTGATGGACCTCCTGGACGAGCTGCACACCCAGCCCGAGGCGGGCTAGGCCGGTTATGCGCTGCGCGGCCCCCCACCGCGTGACCCGACCGTGAGCGAGCGCCACGTCTTCCCCGAGCCCGCCACCACCAAGGGCGGCTCCATGCCCGCCGGGCGCGGCGACGAGGCGCAGAGGACCGGCGCGGCCCGGCGACGCATCGCCCTGTGGCTCGTCGCGGGCCTCGTCCTCGGCGCCGCGAGCCTCTACGGGCTCGTTCTGGACGGGTCGATCCGCGCCGACCCCTTCGCCCGCTCCGTCGCCCTCGGCGACTGGTTCCTCCACCCCCAGCCCCACCCAGCCCTGGCCCGGATCCCGGTGGTCCCGATCGGCGCCGGCGGCACCCTCACCTTCCGGCCGGCGGAGACGGCGTGGATCAACACCCCGTACCTGCCCGGGTCCACAGCGGCCTCCACCCAGGGTGACGCACCCCGAGCAGGGGTCCGGCTCCCAGTGGGCCTGATGGGTACGGCCTACGCCGCCGACGCACCGCAGCCAACGGCCCCGACCAAGGTCGCGCCGCCGAACGCCCCGGTCCTCGATCCCGAGTTCCTGAAGAAGGGCGAAGCCCAACGGGTAACCAAGGAACCGCCGACCTACGACGAGCCGGTGCAACAGACCGCGGAGCCGGTCCAGGGAGAGGCGCCGCAGACCATACCGCCGGAGGAGTACCTGGGGACGCAGGAGGAAGAGTACGGCATGCCCCTGCGGGCGGTGGTCGACGCGCCGACCGGCCCACCGCGCATCCTCCACGCCCAGTTCCTGGCGGACGGTCGCCGCGGGTGGGTCGCGGGCGAGGCGCCAGGGATCATGGCCACCGACGACGGTGGGCGAAGCTGGAAGACCCTAGGCTCCACCGTTTCAGGTCCCATCCCGGTATTCGAATTCGACTCGGACGGAAAGCGCGGCTACCTACACAGCAGCGCGGAATGGTTCGATACCGTGACGGGAGGAAAAGAATGGACAGCACGCCCACCTGCCGGCGCCTTGGCCAAGGGTCGGTGGGTTTGGGCCCACGTTACCACCGGCGCTAAGCAAGTGGCACCGATCCCGGCTGACTCCTTCGTTCCGCTGGCGGACGCCGGCGAGTATCTATTCACGACCGCCCGCGGCCGACTCTTCTCCGTAACGGCGCAGGTGGGGCCTTCTGACGAAGAGGCGGCGCGCCGGGCACGGGAGATGGGAGAAGAGCCAGGCCGTTTCCATGTCACGCACCGGACTGAACTGGACGATTGGGGGGCGGGCGATGGCGGCGCGCTCGTCCGGCTCGCTGGCCCCACGATTGATCCGGAGAGCGCCCGCGGCACATGGGAGCAGCGCAAGACCCACACCCAGGCCAACCTCCGCTCCCTCTACTTCCAGCCTGACGGCGAGATCGGCTGGGCGTCTTCCGGCTGGGACGACGGCAATGAGGAGGGGGACCGTCCGGTCGTCCTCCAGACCCTCGACGGCGGCGCCACCTGGCAGCGCCTCCCCTATCGCCATCTGCCGGCGCCGTGGCTGTTCCTCGCCCTGCCGGCCGTCGTCCTGACGGGCTACCGCACGGTGACCGCGTGGCTGGAGGCGCGCGCCACGCCGCAACGGCGCGCGTCCGTGGCGGACGAGGCGGCCTCCGACGCGCCGATCGGCTGGGAGGACAAGGACGCCCTCGGCCTCCAGGCGATCGCCCGCGCCCTGTCCAAGTTCGTGCGCAACCGCAACACCAAGCCGCCGCTGACCTTCGCCGTCGCTGGCCCGTGGGGGACCGGCAAATCGTCGCTCATGAACCTGGTGGCCGAGGACCTGCGCACCTTCGGCACGCGGCCGGTGTGGTTCAACGCCTGGCACCACCAGAAGGAGGAGCACCTCCTCGCCGCCCTGCTGGAGGCGATCCGCTCCCAAGCGATCCCCACCTGGTGGCGGTGGTCCGGCCTCTCGTTTCGCCTGCGCCTGCTGTGGCGGCGGGTGCGCAGCGACCTGCAGAGCGCCCTGGCGGTCGGCTTTCTCGCAGTGGTGGTGGCGGTCGCGTTGCAGCTCATCCTGGAGCTGGACGACGTCCGGCGGCTCCTGGAGGCCGCGGCGGAGTCGACCTTCGGCGAGTGGCTCACCGGCGAGTTCCTCGGGCAGCTCACCGCCCTCGGCTCGTTCGGCGCCGGCCTCTACGCCGTGGCCGTGGCCCTGCTCAAGCTCCGGGTGATCACCCTCAACCCGGCGCAGCTCATGGCCTCCCTGCGCGATCGCTCCCGGATCTCGGACCTGCGCGACCAGCTCGGCTTCCGCCACCGGTTCGATCGCGAGTTCAACACCGTGTGCCACGCCCTGCGCACCCGCCGTACCGCGGGCATGGTAATCCTGATCGACGATCTCGACCGCTGCCAGCCGGACAACGTCCTCGCCATCCTGGAGGCGGTCAACTACCTGGCCACGGCGGGGCCGTGCTTCATCTTCCTGGGGATCGACACGGAGAAGGTGACCTCCAGCGTCGCCCACGGCTTCAAGGACTCGATCCTCGTCCTCCCCAACGGCCGCAGCGAGGCGGAGGCGGAGCGCGCCCTCGAGCCCGACGCCGTGGCCCTCGCCACCTTCGCCCACGCCTACCTGGAGAAGCTGATCAACATCACCGTGCCGATCCCCACCGCCACGGATAGGACCAGCGCCGCCCTCCTCGACGTGCCGTGGGAGGAGGGAGCCGAAGCGGCGGGCCAGGGGGCGGCGGACGGCGCCGCCGACCGGCCGGCGAGCGTGGATGGAAAGGCCAACGCGCTCCCCCTGTCGCCGTGGCCCGCCCGGGTGCGGCGCCTCGTCCACGACGCCTACGACGTCGGGACGGGCCTGGCCGCCCTCGCGCTGGCGATCTTTGTGGCCGCCGGCGGCGTGGTCCAGCGCGTCGGCGAGCGTTGGCCGGTGGCGCCGACTCAGACCACGGGGTCAGCGACGGCCGCGGCCGCTGCGGCGCCCGCAGCCCAGCCACCCGCACCGGCGGCCGCGATTTCCGGCGGCCCGGCGGCACCGGCCGCCGGCGAGGAGGCCGCCGTCGCCACGGCCCCCACGGTCACCGCCGCGGAGATCACCGTCCACCCCCTCCTGCCCTACACCCCCTTCCTCCTGCCGGCGATGGCCCTGGTCCTGGTCGGCTTCTGGGTGGCGGGTCGGCTGCTCGCCGTCCGGGAGGTGGTGGTGGAAGACTCCGCCGACTTCCGCCAGGCCCTGCGCATCTTCAACAAGACGATCTTCGCCGCCAGCCCGACCCCGCGCGGGGTGAAGCGGTTCGAGAACCGCCTGCGCTACTTCGCCATGCGCAGCCGCGGCGACGACCGCCCCCCGGACTGGATCGACCACCTCTTCGGCCGCCTCGGCCAGCGGGTACGCAAGGAGGAGCAGCGCGAAGAGGTGGACATCCCGGAGCCGACCCTGGTGGCCCTGGGGGCGATCGCGGGCGTCGACGCCGAGATCCTGAAACAGGCCTCGGCCAACGGAGAGCCGGGAATCGATGGCGTGATTGACATGGGCCTGCTGGTTGATGAGGAAACCCGCGGCGGGGACACCAGCGACGCCCCCCACCGCGAGAGAGCCGAACTGGAGTCGGCCATCGAGGCATTCCAGAGGTCGTTCACCGGCCTTTGGCCCCCGACGGGTGAGCAGGTCCGTACCTTCTGCGACCTGTCGGGGACGATCCGGGATTGACGAGCTTGGCCCGAGATTTCTCCCTCGACGGGCTGTGGCGCTCACCATGGCTTGGTGTACACGACCTTCCACCGACCGAGGTAGCGGACCTCCCGGCGGGGGTGCGGCGCTATCTGGCGCACGCGATCGCCCCCGGCACACCCCTCGCCGGGGCGGTGCGTCTGCGGATGCATGGCGAGATCAAGCTGCGCGGGTGGATGCCCTTCACCGCCGAGCAGGTCCTCCACCGGGGGCGCGGGATGATCTGGCGGGCCACGGTGCGCCGGCGCGGACTCTGGATTCGCGGCGACGACCGTCTCGTCGATGACGCGGCGTACCGATGAACCCCCGGCCAGGAGCCCACGTCATGCCGCCAGTGATGCGGTCACGAACCTACCGGCGGCACCGCAACGTCCGGGAGTACCGGTAGGAGCCGAATCCCTCCTGCCTGCCGGCAGGTCGGCGACCCAGCCCCGAACGGGCCGGCCGCGCCAGCGGCGCGGATCGCCGGTGCAACCGGCTCCTACCCCTCGGGAGGAAGATCGCGCCGTGACCCGACCCACCGGTCAGCGCCAAATCCATGCCGCGGACGAGGGGCAAAATGGTGGCGGTGCAGGGAATCGAACCCCGGACACTGCGGATATGAGCCGCATGCTCTAACCAGCTGAGCTACACCGCCGCGCAGCCCGGAACCGGGGCGGGGACGCTACCGGCACAGGCGTTGTAGGTCAAGGGTTTCAACGGCGCCGCAGGGCGCGCGGTCGGCTTGACTTGGTGCGCGACGCCAACCCAAGATCGCCGGCTCATGGAGCGGTGCTCGCGCGCCGCCCTGCGCGGTCCCTCCCCCCCCTCCCCCTCCCGTCGTGCGCCTCACGATCCTGGCCCTCCTCCTCATCGCGGCACCCGCCTGGGCGCTGTCCAGCGGGACCACGAGCCACTCGGTCCTCGCCTTGGTGGTCCACGCCGGCTGGATGGTCCAGTTCGTCCTCTGCCTGCTGCTGTTCTTCTCCGTGGTGTCGTGGGGGATCATCGCCCTGAAGTGGCAGATGGTGAAGTCCGCCCGCAGCCGCTCCCGGCAATTCCTGGAGGTCTTCTGGAAGAACGACCGGTTGAGCGCGATCTTCGACGCCGCCAAGCAGATGAAGGGGGCGCCCCTGGCGGAGCTCTTCGAGGCGGGCTATGCAGAGCTGGTACGCCTCTCCCAGCGGCGCTCCTCCGACCGCCTGCACCAGGACGAGGGACGCGACCCGACGCGCATGAGCACCGATCTCGGCGGCGTCGCCAACATCGGCCGCGCCATGACCCGCGCCATCAACGAGGAGATCGGCCAGCTCCGGCGCTACCTCACCTTCCTCGCCACCACCGGTTCGACGGCGCCGTTCATCGGCCTGTTCGGGACGGTGTGGGGGATCATGGACGCATTCCGGGAGATCGGCGCGCGCGGCAACGCCACCCTCGCGGTGGTGGCGCCGGGGATCTCGGAGGCCCTGGTCGCGACCGCCGCGGGCCTCGCCGCCGCCATCCCGGCGGTGGTCGCCTTCAATTTCTTCAACAGCAAGATCGACGGCCTGGCCACGGAGATGGAGAACTTCCACTCGGAGTTCTTGAACATCGTCAAGCGTCACTTCGTGGAAGACTCCAATGGCGATGAGTAGCCGCAAGGCCAGTGGCCCGATCGCCGACATCAACGTCACGCCGCTGGTGGACGTGATGCTGGTGCTGCTGATCATCTTCATGGTCACCACCCCGATGCTCACCCAGGGGGTGGACGTGGACCTGCCGGAGACCGTGTCCACCTCCGTGAAGACCGACGTGGAGGGGCTCACGATCACCGTCGACCACGCGGGGCAGGTCCATATCGCCGAGCAGGTCGTGCCGCTGGACGGGCTCGACCGCAAGGTCGACGCGATCTTCCGCGCCCGCGAGCAGCGCCGCCGGGATGTCTTCCTGCGCGCCGACCGGGATGTGCCGTACGGCGTCGTGGCGCAGGTGATGGCGGCGTTGCAGCTCGCCGGCGTCGATAGTCTCGGAATGATCACCCGCCCGTCGGACGAGTAGCGCAGCCCCCTCCGGAGCTGCGGATGCGGTTGACTGTGTCTGCCCGGCCCGTATTTCTCCCCCTGCATCGGCTCCCGAACCCGGGAGAGGGAAGGCGGTGAGCGGCGATGGCCGGGATGAGAAACGCCCACCGGCGCCCGGACGAGCGTCTCGGCACCTTCCTGCGGCGGAGCGTCGTCGCACACCTCCTCGCGGCGGCGGTGGTCCTCACCGCCGGCCACGTGGCGCCCCCGCGCCGCCCCCCGCTACCCACCAGCGTGGCGGTACGGCTGATGGAGGAGGCACCGGCGCCGAAGACGGCGCCGCCGGCCGTGGAGAAGCCCGCGGTCGAACCGGCGATCGCCAAGCCCGCGCCGCCAGCGCCCGCCCCCGAGCCACCACCCAAACCACCGGAGCCGCCGAAGAAGGTGGCGCCGCCCAAGCCGCCACCTCCGCCCCCGAAACCGCCACCGCCCAAGACGAAGCCGGCCCCGGTCAAGCCCAAGCCGACGTCGCCGGAGAAACCCCTGGTCAACGAGACGGAGTGGGAGAAAGACAGCCTCGATCGCATCCGCGCCCGCCTGCGGGAGCGGGAGGCGGACACGCGCAAGGTGGCGGAGGAGGCGCGCGTGGAGCGGGAGCGGCAGGAGCTGGCCGAGCGGATCGAGCGCATCAAGGCCGAGGAGCAGGCGCGGATCGCCACGGAACGCGCGGCAGAGGAGGCGCGCGTCGCCGCGGAGCAGGCCGAGGCCGCCCGCCAGGTACGCCTCGCCGGGGAGCGCGCGGCCGCCGAGGCGGCCGCCCACGAGGCCGCGGTACGCCGCTACGACATCTACCTGGGGATGATTGCACGCCGCATCCGCGGCAACTACACGCTCCCCCCCAACGTCGATCCCGGGGCTGGCCTCGAGTGCAAGGTGCGGGTGCGGGTCAACCTGGCCGGGGAGATTATCTCCGTGGCGGTGGATTCGTCGTCGGGCAACCGCTATTTTGATGAGGCGGTCGACCGCGCCATCAAAAAATCCGATCCGCTTCCCTCCCCCCCGAACGATCTCACCGTCCTCGACAACTTCGACGGCAACGCCGTCGAGCTGCGTTTCTCCTTTGAGTCCGACCTGCTCTGATCAACAGCGTTTCACCAAGGGGGGTTCATGCCCGCCCGTGCCGTAAACCCGAACCACGGGCGGGGATAGACTCCGTCCCCGACGACTGGCCTGTGCTGATCCTCCATCGACCCACCCTCGCCCTGTGGCCCGCTCTCATCGTCTGCCTCGTTGTCCCGGCCGTGGCCCACGCGGCGGACTACACGACCATCAACCCGTCGGCGGTGGGACAGATCCGCCTGGCGGTCCCCCATTGCCGCGGCTTGGTGGCGTCGCTGCCCGGGGCGCTGGAGGCGGAACTCGCCCAGGTGTTGGTAGACGACCTGGAGTTCGCGGGCTACTTCAAACGCCTCGACCCGGTCGCCTACCTGGAAGACTACCGGACGGCGGGGCTGGAGGCCGGCACCTTCAACTACGACGACTGGACCGTGATCGGGGCCGAGTACCTGCTCAAGACCGGCGCGGAGCTATTCGGCAATCAGCTCACCATCGAGGCGCGGCTGTTCGACCTCTTTGGTCGCCGCCAGGTCCTCGGCAAGCGCCTCTCCGGCTCCCTCGACGACCGCCGCCAGCTCATGCACCGGTTCGCCAACCTGGTCCTGAAGGAGGTGACCGGCGAGGACGGGGTGTTCGACACCCTGATCGCCTGTGAGGTGAAGACGCGCACGGGCAAGGAGATCATGGTCGTGGACTACGATGGCCAGAATCCCCGCCGGGCGGTCGCGAACAGCAGCCTCAACTTGATGCCAGACTGGTCGCCGGACGGCCGCTACATCGCCTTCACGTCGTATCTCAAGGGCAACCCGGACCTCTACGTCCTCGACGTCGAGCGGGCCATGATCAAGCGCACGTCGCGCCGCACCGGGGTGAACATGTCGCCGGACTGGTCGCCGGATGGCAGTCAGCTCGCCCTCACCATGACCCACCAGGGCGGCACCGCGATCTACGTGATGAACCGCAACGGCTCGGCCCGCCGCCAGCTCACCCGCGAGCGAGGGGTGGCGGTGGGGCCGAGCTGGTCGCCGGACGGCAAGCGCATCGCCTTCATCTCCGACCGCACCGGCACCCCGCAGCTCTACGTGATGGATGCCGACGGCCACGATACCCGCCGCTTGACCTTCGACGGCGCCTATTTCGCCAACCCGGACTGGTCGCCGGATGGGCAACGCATCGCCTACGCCAAGGCGAATGGCGTCGGATTCGACATCTTCACCCTGCGGCCGGACGGCAAGGAGGTGCGGTTGGTCACCGACGCTCCGGGCTCCCACGAGAGCCCGAGTTGGTCGCCGAATGGCGCCTACCTGGTCTATCAGACCACCCGCCACGCCCAGCCCGCCCTCTACATCCAGAACGTGACCAGCGGCGAGCGCCGGCGCATCACCCCACCGGACATCGCGGCGACCGCCCCGTGCTGGGGGCCGGCCCGGAGCAATTAGGGTTCCCGTCTCGGCCGACCGGCGCCACTGGGGCACAGCGGGGAGCGGCGCGCCGGTCGGGTTGCTCCCGCAGGGGCGAACTTGCTCGCGCACCGGCGTGAGCCACGTGTTAATCCGGGTTCGCGGCCGAGGCCGCTCCCCCGGAGGGAGATCCGGCACAACGAGCGCCTCCGTCCGATCTGCATCTTCCACCGGGTTGCTTGGCTCCAATAAGCGACGCTGGTGGTCGTGATTCCGGTGGTCAGTTTTTCCAAAAAAGGTGCCAGCGATGGTAATGTGGCGCGCTTTGTCTCCGTCATAGAGTCTCGGTGCCTCCCTTACACCCCTTCGTCGCGTCGCTCCTCCTCTTGGCGTCGGCCTCCCTCGCGGCCAGCCAGGCGGCGGCCGACTGCACGACGTGCCACCAGGGGTTGAAGCAAGATCCCGCCTGGGCCCACACCTACCAGGACTGGCAGGACTCCATGCACGCGTACAACGACGTGTCGTGCGTGACCTGCCACGGTGGGGATGTCGAGGCCCTGACGCCCGAGGGTGCCCACCGGGGCATCCATTTCGTGTGGGCGGAGGAGAAGGTCCACGCGGGGGATCGCCTGGTCCTGTCCCAGGGGTGCGGGCAATGCCACGCCAACCAGATCGCCGGGGCGCGGGTCAGCGCCCACTTTCGTGCCCTGCAGGAGGGGAAGGAGGCGGCCGACTGCACCACGTGCCATGGCGCCGTCGGTGGTGTGGTCCTCAACCCGCATACCATCACCACGACCTGCCGTCGCTGCCACACCGACCAGAGCCCCGGGAACGTAGTGGAGGTGGCCCGCACCCTCCTGGAGTACACTCACCGGGTGCGCATGGCCCTGGTCTTTCCGGAGCCCGGGCACCAGCTACGGGGCGCGGACCGCGAGGCGGTGGTGGAGGCGGTGACCGCGGCCATGGCCGCATGGCACGAGTTCGACCTGCAGGCAGTGGGCCTTGCCCTGGTCCACGGCACCGGCGTGCTGGAGAAGTAGGCCGAGCAACCCGGCCGCCGCCACGCCGCGGTGGGCAGGCCGGCCGCGCCAGACGGCGCGGATCGCCGGCGCCACCGGCTCCTACCCTTTGTCGCGGAATGGCGGCGCGGTCCCGGAAACCCGGTAGGAGCCGAATCCCGTCGGCGACCCCGGCCCGAAGGGCCGGCCGCCCTAGGGCTTGCCCGGGGCCGGCACGCTCACCCGCCCCTCGTCGATGAGGGCGAGGAAGGCCTCCACCACCTGCGGCGAGAATTGCGCCCCGGAACAACGTTTGAGCTCCATCGCGGCCATATCGGTGGTCATGGGCTCCGGCCGATACGCCTTGCGGGTGACCATGGCGTCGAACGACTCGACGACGCAACAGATCTGCGCGAGAAAGGGGATCTCGTCGCGACGCAGGCCATCGGGATACCCCTTGCCGTCCCAGCGCTCGTGGTGGTGGAGGATGATGCTCACCTCCGCCCCCAGACCGGGCACCCCGGCGAGGAGATCGGCGCCGTGACGCGGATGGGTGGCGAAGGCGTTCCATGCCTCGGTGGTGAGGTAGCCGCCCTCGGAGCGGTGACGCACCTCAGCCTGTACCTTGCCGAGGTCGTGCAGGCGGCAGCCGCGCACCAGGGCATCGAGGGTGGCGCGGGTCAAGCCCAGCCGCTCGCCCACCTGGCGCGCATAACGCGCCGTACGATGGCCGTGCCCTTCGTCGTAACCGAACACCGCGGCCTCGCTCATCTCCACCGCGTCGAGCCAGTTGACCAGCACCTCCAGGGGAAGGCCGACGGTGTCGTGGGCGGGAGCCATCGGCGCCACCGGTGCGTGGTGACCCGCCGACCAGGTCGGCGCCATCTCGCGCACCGCCATCGTTTCCATGGTGTCTCGCTTTCCCGTGTAGTACTCCCACACCTCGTCGGCGAAGGTGTGCACATCGAGGGGCTTCTTGATGTACCCGACGCAGCCGGCACGCAGGCAGCGCTCCCGGTCGCCGCTGAGCACCGACGCAGTGAGGGCGATCACCGGCACGGCTGCCAGCGACGGACTCTCTTTCAGCCGGGCGGTGGCCGCGTAGCCGTCCATGCCCGGCAGATAGAGGTCCATGAGCACCAGGTCCGGCCGCAACTCCTCGGCGAGACGCACCCCCTCGTCGCCGTCGTGGGCCTCGGCGACGTGGTGACCGACCGACTCGAGGATCTTCCGCACCAGGATGCAATTCTCGCGACTATCCTCCACGTGCAGGATGGTCAGCGGCCGAGCCGGGGCGATTAGGGAAGGCACCTGTGGACAACCTCCTGAAGTCTCTGTGGGCTTGCGGTGGAGAAGGGGCGCCAACCCTCTACAATCAAAAGAAAGCTAACGTGACCGCTTCTATCACGTTCGCTGCGGGGTGTCAAAAGGGTGCAGTGGGCCGTGGCGCGATGGGGAAAACGGTCGTGTTCCGCGCGGCGGCTCGCTACCCTTCCGGCTTCCCGCTATGAGCCTCACCTCGGCCCTCGACGTCCCGACCGACCGTCTCGCCGCCGCCCTCCACGACAGCCCCGCGCGGGTCCAACTCCGCGGCGCGCGCCTCGGCCGCCGCGCCCAGCTCCTGGCCCAGCTCGCCAGCCGCCTCGGCCGTAGCCTGGTGTGTATCGTGCAGACGCCGGATGCGGCCGACGCCCTGGCGACCGACCTGCGCTTCTTTCTGCCGCTCGACGGGCCGCTCACTGCGCACCACGTCAAGCTCTTCCCGCAGTGGGAGATCCTCCCCTACGAGCAGGCGGATCTCAATCCGACCCTGATCCGGGCGCGGGTCGAGGCCCTGCACGCGGCGCGCGGCGCGAGGCCGTGCTGCATCGTCACCACGCCGCGGGCGCTGCTGCAGAAGCTGCCCAAGGTCGCGGAGTTCGACCACAGGCAGTTCACCGTCGCGGTCGGCGAGCAGTGGCCGATGGAGACCCTCATCGCGCGCCTGCTGGAGGCGGGCTACCGCCAGACCGGCTTCGTGGAGGTGGCCGGGGAATTCGCCCACCGCGGCGGCATCGTCGACCTCTTCTCGCCGCGCCACGAACAACCGCTGCGGCTGGAGTTCTTCGACGATGAGGTGGAGTCAATCCGCCCCTTCGATCCCCTCAGCCAGCGTTCCGCGGGGCAGTTCGACGCCTGCCACGTGGGGCCGACGCGCGAGCTGCTGCTCACAGAGGAGCGGCGTCTGGCCGCGGCGGAGCGCATCGCCGGACGCAGCCCGCGGCTCGCCGAGAGCTTGCGCACGGGAGCCCTGCCGTCGGGCGTCGAGCAGCTCTTCAGCCTCTTCCACGACGGCCACCATACCCTGTTCGACTACCTCGCCACCGACCCCATCTGCTTCCGCGACTCCCCGGCGTTGTTGGCCGCGGAGGCCGCGGCGTTCGCCGACCTGGTGGCGGCGCGGCGGGAGGTGGCAGCGGGCGAGCGGCCGGTGCTCATGGAGCTGGCACCACCGGTGATGGCGCCGGCGGACCTGGAGGAGCGCTTCGCGCTGCTCGACTGCATCGACGCCCTTTCCCCCCTCGCCGAGCCCGATCCCGCGCTGCCCCTGATCGACGACGACTCTCGCTCCGTGACCCTGGTCGGCGAGGGGCTGAAGGCACGGCTGCGCAATCTACGATCGACCCTCGCCGAGTGGGCGACCCACCGCCCGGTCTTCCTCCCGTGTCACTCGCCCGGCCAGGCCGACCGGATGCAGCGGTTGCTCACCGACCTCGACCTGCCGGCCGAGCTGGTGGAGGGCGCCGGGCCACCGCCGGCCGAGGCGTCACCCGGCCTGTACTCGGTGGTGGGCGAGATCTCGCGGAGCTTCGCCGTCGGCGAGGACGGCCCGGTCTACCTGGCGGAATCGGACCTGTCCGGGGCCAAGGTCCACCTGCGGGTGAAGAAGCCGACCACCGTCGACGAGGTCCTCCAGGACTTCCGCGCCCTGAAGCGCGACGACTACGTGGTCCACCTGCAACACGGCATCGGCCAGTACGCCGGCCTGACCACGGTAACCGCCGCCGGCATCACCACCGAGTGCCTGGAGATCGTTTACGCCAAGGGCGACAAGATCTTCGTCCCGATCGCGGAGCTCGACCGGGTGGGCCGCTACGTCGGCGAGGAGGGACGCGCCCCGGCCCTGTCCACCCTCGGCACCGCCACCTGGGAGCGGATCAAGGCCCAGACCCGCAACGGGGTGGAGCTGGTGGCCCGTGAGCTGGTGGAGCTGTACGCCGCCCGCCACGCCACCACCGGCTTTCAGTTCTCCCCGCCGCACGACAGCGAGTACCTGGCCTTCGAGGCCGCCTTCCCCTTCGAGGAGACCCCGGACCAGGAGGTGGTGATCCGTCAGGTGCTGGAGGACATGGCCGCCCCGCAGCCCATGGACCGCCTGGTATGCGGCGACGTGGGATTCGGCAAGACCGAGGTCGCCCTGCGCGCCGCGTGCCGCTGCGTCCTGGACGGCAAGCAGGTAGTGATTCTCGCCCCCACCACCCTGCTCTCCCAGCAGCACTACCACACCTTCACCGAGCGGTTCGCCGCCCTGCCGGTGCGAATCGGCCACCTCTCCCGCCTCCTGGCGCCCAAGGAGCAGCGCCAGGTGGTGGAGCAGGCGGCGGACGGGCGGATCGACATCCTGATCGGCACCCACCGCCTCCTCTCTCGCGACCTGCGGCTGCACGATCTCGGTCTGATCATCATCGACGAGGAGCAACGCTTCGGCGTGCGCCAGAAGGAGCGGCTCAAGGAGCTAAAGACCCGGGTCGACTGCCTCACCCTCACCGCCACGCCGATCCCGCGCACCCTGCACATGGCCCTGACCGGCATCCGGCCGATCTCGATCATCAACACCCCGCCCCACGACCGACTGCCGATCACGACCCGGGTGATCCGGCGCGACGAGACGGTGCTCGCCGACGCCCTCGCCCGGGAGCTGGCACGGGGCGGGCAGGTCTACTGGGTGCACAACCGGGTCCAGTCGATCGGCCGCGCGGCGGAGCAGGTCGCCCACCTCGCTCCCCGTGCGCGGGTCGCCGTGGCGCACGGCCAGATGGACAAGCAGGAGCTGTCCCACGTGATGACCGCGTTCCGCGATCGGGAGCACGACATCCTGATGTGCACCTCGATCATCGAGTCCGGCATCGACCTACCGCGGGTGAACACCATCGTCGTGGAGCGCGCCGACACCTTCGGCCTCGCCCAGCTCTACCAGCTCCGCGGCCGCGTCGGTCGTGGCATCCACCAGGCGTACGCCTACCTCATCACCCCGGCGGAGTCCGCGCTGAGCGACGAGGCGCAGGAACGGCTCGCCGCCCTCGCGGAGCACACCCGGCTCGGCTCCGGTTTTCACATCGCCGCCCACGACCTGGAGATCCGCGGCGGTGGCAACCTGCTGGGCGCGCAGCAATCCGGTAAGATCGCGGCGGTGGGTTACGACCTCTACGTGAAACTGGTGGAAGCGGCGGTGGCCGGCCTGATGGGCCGCGAGGTGGAGGAGATCTTCCTGCCCAAGGTGACCCTCGACCTGTCCGCCTACCTGCCGAGCGACTACGTCCGCGACGCCCACGAGCGGCTCCACCTCTACCAGGAGCTCGCCAGCCGCAGCGACGCACACGGCCTGGAGGAGGCGTTTACCGCCCTGGTGGATCGCTACGGCCGGCCGCCGGCGGAAGTCCACGCCCTGTTCTTGCAGACCGAAATCAAGATCATCGCCACCGCCGTGCGGGCGGAGGAGGTGAAACCCACCCGGGACGGCCTGATCGTCCACTTCTCCGCCCGCAGCGGTCTGGATCCTCTGGCGGTGCTGCGGCTCAAAGAGAGCCATGGCGACCGCGTTCAGTTGAGTGGCGAGTACAGCCTGCGGCTGACCGCCGAGCAGCACCACCGCGACGATGTCTCCCACCGGGTGCACGACTGCCTCACCCTGCTGGAGACGTTGATACCCCGTAGAGACCCACCATGATGCGCATCCCCCTCACCGCCGCTGCCGTACTCCTCCCCTTCCTCGTCGTGCTCCCGGCCCGCGCCGCGCACGTCGATGGTATCGCCGCCATCGTCAACGACGAGGTCATCACCCTCAGCCAGCTCCAGGAGCTGAAGATGCCCGTCGGCCGCCAGGGGTTCATCAACTACGCCGAGACCGACGACCCGGAGGTGCGCCGCAACTTGCTCGACAAGCTGATCGAGAAGAAGCTCCAGATCCAGGCGGCCCATTCCCTCGGCATCATGGTCTCGGAGGCAGACGTGGACGGCGCCATCGCCGACGTCCAGGCGAAGAACAGCATGAATCCCCAGGAGCTGGTGGACTCCCTGCGCGACCAGGGGCTGACGATGGCCGACTACCGCCAGCAGATCCGCGAGCAGATCACCATCGCCCGCCTCGTGCATCGCGAGGTACGCTCGCGCATCGTGGTCAACGATCAGGATGCCCTGGCCTACTACAACAGCCACCCGGAGTTGTTCGGGGCAGCGGAGAAACGCGACATCTGCCGCATCGCCTTCACCTACGACGCGGCCTGGGATGCGGCGCGCAAGGCGCGGGCGAAGGAGCGGATTGATGCGGCGATCGGCCAGATCCGACGCGGCGTGCCATTCGAGGACGTGGCCAAGGCCTTCTCCGACGGCCCCACCGCCGGCCAGGGAGGGCGACTCGGCTGCTTCCGCCAGGGAGAACTTCAGCCGGAGCTCGATCGCTACGCCTTCGGCCTGAAGGAGCACGAGGTGTCCGAGCTCATCCGCACGGCGGAGGGCTATAACCTCCTCTACATCAGCAAGATCGAGCACGGCGAGGCACACCCGTTCGTCGATGTCCAGGACGAGATCATCCTGCAACTCCAGTCCGAGCGCATGGCCGACTATTACAACCAGTGGATGGAGGAGCTGCGCGCCAAGGCGTACGTGGAGATCAAGATCTAACCCGCAACTGCCCGAGCGGGTTGAGCGACCATCTAAGGAAGGCATGAGAACAGCAGGAAGGCAGGAAGGGTGCCATCGATCACCGCGGGTGGTTTGCCATGGATCCGTTTTTTCCAACCTTCCTGCCTTCCTCCTTTTCCTGCATTCCTTAGATGAAGTTCCGCGCTACTGAGGCTGATGACCGTGGCTGTGAGTGACCTCCTGCGGAGCGTCGATCGCGCATGGCTCGCGATCGAGCGGGGGTTCCTCGCCACGGCGTTGATCGCGATGGTGGCCATGATCTGCGGGGACTTCCTCGGCCGAGAGCTGCTGGGCCGAGGGATCGCGTGGGCCAAGGAGGTGGCGAGCTTCCTCATGATTTGGGTTGGCTTCATCGGCGCCAGTGTCGCCGCGGCCAGCGGCCGCCACCTCCGGGTCGAGGCCCTCGACCGGCTCCTGCCACGGGGTACGGGGCGCCGTCTGTACCGCACCACCCACCTGATCGCCGCCGCGGTCACCGCCTTTCTCGCCTATCTTGGTCTGCGTTACTGCCTGGAGAGCTACGGGTTCGATGAGCGGTCGGCGGTCCTCGACCTCCCCCTCGCCCTCGTCCAGGCGGTCATCCCCCTCGCCCTGTCCACCACGGCCCTGCGCCTGGCCGGTGCACGGCCGGAGCGTACGGCCGGCGAGACACGGACGTAGCCGGCAGCACGGTGGAAACCGGCGCCTCCGGGCTGGCGGTCGCGCCACGATTTCGGTCGGTGCTGCGACTGCGATCGCGGCGCCGACCGCCGCGACCACGGCATCGTCCACGGATGGATCGCGACCGCGGTGATGACCCAACGAATCGTCGGCGCGATCGGGCCCCTCAAGGGTCCCCCCGCCGCGCCGCGCATCACTCAGGGCGTGAGCGGCGCCGGCCGGGCCTTAGCTCCCCGCGTCAGGTCCTCGATATCCATCACCTTCTCGGTATCGAGGAGGATGACCATGGTGTCGCCGACCTTACCGATGTGGGCGATGTAATCGCTGGAGATCTTCTGGCTGGCAGAGAACGACGGCGTGTCCTGGATCGACTCCTCCGGGATGCCCATCACGTCCGCCACCGTGTCCACCACGATGCCCATGGTCTTGTGCGCCACGTTCACCACGACGATCGCCGTCAATTTGTCGTACGGGCGCGCCGGCATCGTAAACCGCGAGCGAAGATCGACCACCGGCACCACCGTACCGCGCAGGTTGATCACCCCACGCACGTGGGCCGGCATGTTCGGCAGCGGTGTGAACTCCGTCAGCCCGATGATCTCCTGCACCTTCAAGATCTCCAGGCCGTAACGCTCGTCACCCAGGTTGAACGTCAGGTACTGGCGCGAGGCCCCCTGGGCCGAGAAATTGATGATGTCGAAGATGCTGTCGACTTCCCGTCCCACCCCTTCCTCGGGCTCGGGCTGGGCGCGCGTCTTTTTCGGCTCGATCTCCGCGACTCCGGCGGCACTGACACTCTGGTCGGACATCGTTCTCTCCTTCTCCGAAGGTCCTCCGCACAACGGAGGCTTACCACCATCCATTTCGGGCATTACCGCCGTTTCCTTATCGACGCATATGGCTGTTGCCCATCCGCGAGTGGGAGTCATGCGCCTGGCCGGCAGCGCTCTACAGGGATCCTGGTGAGCCCCGGCGAGGTGGACCGCGGGAACCCAGGAGACCAGGACGCGAGACTACAGCGGCGTTGTTCTCCAGGCTTCCGGCGTTTCCGCGTTGATCCAAACTCGGTCAGCCGACGACCGAGGCCCTTGCCCCTCTTGGTGCCCCGCGCGTCTTGGTGGTAAACCGCTCCGCGATGACCGCATTGTTGATCGCCGCCGCCGCGTTGCTCCTGCTGGGGATCGGCGCGCCCCTGTTCATTGCCGTCGCGGTGGCAACCCTCGGCTGCCTGCAATTTCTCGGCGACGGGCTGCTCACCGCGATGATCGCCGACATGTTCAATGCGGTGAACAAGGAGGTGCTGCTGGCGATCCCGTTCTTCGTCTTCGCCGGCGCCCTGATGACCGAGGGAGGGATCGCCAGGCGGATTATCGACGTGGCACGCGCCCTCACCGGCTGGCTCCCCGGGGGAATGGCGATCACCACCATCCTCGCCTGCTTGTTCTTCGCCGCCATCTCCGGCTCATCGCCGGTGACGGTGATCGCGATCGGATCGATGATGCTGCCGGCGCTGCTCAAGGAGGGATATCGCGAAGGGTTCTCCCTGGGTCTGGTGACCTCGGCTGGTTCCCTAGGCATCCTGATTCCACCGTCGATCCCGATGATCGTCTACGCGATCATGGTGTCGAACAGCCGCAACCCGCTCTCCGTGGCAGACCTCTTTCTCGGCGGCATCGGACCGGGGATGGTGATCGGCGCGATCCTGGCCGCCCACGCCTTCTTCCAGGGCACCCGTGGCCAGGGCACGCGCCAGCCGTTCTCGATGGCGGCCCTGTGCCAGAGCACGCGCGCGGGGATCTTCGCGCTGGCCCTGCCCCTGCTGATCCTCGGCGGGATCTACGGCGGCTGGTTCACCGCCACCGAGGCGTCCGCCCTGGCGGTGGCGTACGCCTTGGTCGTCGCGGTCGTCATCCACCGTGAGTTGCCGCTCACGGCATTGCCGCGGCTCGCGGCCGAGGCCGGAGTGGTGATGGGCTCCCTCTTCCTGATCCTCGTGACGGCCATGGCCTTCAACCAGTTTCTCACCCTGGAACAACTCCCGCAGGAAGCGGCCACCTGGGTGACCGGCCACGTCCACAGCCGCCTCTCCTTCCTGTTCCTCGCCAACCTCTTCTTGCTCGCCCTGGGCTGCGTGATGGATATCCTCTCCGCGATCCTGATCGTGGCGCCGCTGCTGGCACCGATCGCCGCGGGCTACGGCATCCATCCGATCCACTTCGGCATCATCTTCATCGTCAACCTGGAGATCGGCTACCTCACCCCGCCGCTCGGGTTGAACCTGTTCGTGGCAAGCACCTGCTTCGAGCGGCCGATCACCACGGTGGTGCGCGCGGCCGCGCCGTTCACCCTGCTGCTATTGCTCGGCCTGGCGCTGGTGACCTACCTGCCGGCCATCAGCCTGCTGTTCGTCGGCCACGGCGGCTAGTCTGCGGCGGAGCCGTTACGACGCCGTCCTGTGTCGCCGCGGCGGCGGGCACCCGGTAGCGTCGGCGCTCTGGCACTCCGGATCACCCTGTGAAGGACCGGCAAGGCGTCGACCAAAGGCACGGCGAAGAGCTTCCGCCCCTCGATGATCTTGTCGGGCCGTGGCTGCCGGCACGGGTAGATGAACATGGGTGGGATGGCGACGATCGGGGACATGAGCCATCCGCCCTGTTGGAAACCGTCCACGATCAGGGGCAATGGCTCAACGCTACCCTCTCCCCTGGATCCGAGGCGGTGTGGTCGACATCCCTCCAGCGAAAGTAAACACGTCGAGTGCCAATGGGGCGTGGCGCGGAGCGATCGAGACAAATGCGTGCCATTGTGGCGATGGTCCGACGGCTCCGGGCCCTCTCCGAGGGAGCAGAGGCCGTTCGGCCCCGTCGGGATCCCATGCATTGTCGGCCAATCCAGGCGACACGGGGCCCGGTGCGGGAATGGTTTTTGCTCCGCCGCGGCGTGTCGCTATCCTGCTCCCGGCAGCGCCGTCCACCCCGCCGACCCTCCCATTCCATAGACCACGCCATGGCGTTCTCCGTCGCGTTCCGCTGGTGGCGCCCCGGTGACCTCGACGGCTTCTTCGGCCTGTTCGTCGACAACCTGATCCAGCTACTGCTCATCGTCACCCTGTGCAGCCACGTGTTGGGGATGGGGGGCGAGCTGGTTTACGGCCGCATCCTCCCCGGGGTCGCGGTGAGCCTCCTGGCCGGCAACCTGTTCTACGCCTTTCAGGCACGGTCACTGGCGCGGCGCACCGGCCAGGGCGAGGTCACGGCGCTTCCCTATGGGGTGAATACCGTCTCGCTGTTTGCCTACATCCTGTTCGTGATGCTGCCCGTCGTGCGCCAGACCGGGGACGGCGAGCTGGCGTGGCGAGTCGGGCTAGCGGCCTGCCTGGGGAGCGGGGTGATCGAGCTCGGCGGCGCCTTCGTGGCCGGCTGGGTGAAGGCGATCACCCCGCGGGCGGCCCTCCTGGCCACCCTGGCCGGGATCGCCATCACCTTCATCTCCATGGATTTCTGCTTCCGCATCTTCGCCGATCCGCTGGTGGGGCTAGCGCCACTGGCGCTCATCCTCCTCCAGTACATCGGCCGGGTACGGCTGCCGGCCGGGGTCCCGGCCGGCCTTGTGGCGATCGTCGTCGGGACGGGACTCGCCTGGGGGCTGGGGCGCATGGACGGAGCCGCCCTGGCCACGGCCCTGCACGTGGAGCTCCTTCCGCCACAGCCCTACGTGGGGGAGCTGACCTCCACCCTGGTCTCGCCCTACCTGCTGGCCTTCCTGCCGGTGATCGTGCCCATGGGGCTGTTCAATCTGATCGGCTCCCTGCAAAACCTGGAGTCGGCGGAGGCCGCGGGGGACGCCTACCCGGTGCGCAGCTCCCTCGCGGCCAACGGCGTGGGCACCATCGCCGCCGCCTGCTTCGGGAGCTGTTTTCCCACCACCATCTACATCGGCCATCCGGGTTGGAAGGGCATGGGCGCCGGCGCCGGTTACTCGGTCGCCAATGGGGTGGTCGTCACCCTGCTGTGCTGCCTCGGGCTGGTGGGGGCGGCCACGGCGTTGATCCCCATCGAGGCCGGGGCCGCCATCCTCCTGTGGATCGGCATCACCATCGCCGCCCAGGCCTTCCAGGCCACGCCCCGGGCGCACGCCCCGGCCGTGGTGGTGGGTTTCTTCCCGGCCCTGGCCGCGTGGGGGCTGTTGATGCTGGAGGCCGGTCTGCGCGGCGCCGGCACCACCGTGGGTGCCACCGGCCTGCCGACCCTCGCACGGCAGCTCCCCATCGCCGGCATGATCGCCCTGGAACGCGGGTTCATCTTCACCTCCATGGCCCTGGCCGCGACCACCGTCGCCCTGGTGGATGGGCGGTTCCGGGTCGCCGCCGCGTGGCTCGGCGTCACCGCGGCCCTGGCCGCCACCGGCATCATCCACGGCTACCGGGTGACCGAGGCGGCGATCGTCAACGCCTATGGCCCGACCACGACCTGGCCCTTCGTCGCCGGCTATCTGGTCGCCGCCGCACTCTGTCTCGTCCTCGGCCGGGAGCGCGGTGACACCACCCCGGCGGGGTAATCCACCGGCCGCCTAGGAGGACACTGCCGTGCCACGCGAGCTCCTCATCCTGCGCCACGCCAAGTCCGACTGGGGGAGCGGCGCCACCGCCGACTTCGATCGTGCCCTGGCCCTGCGGGGCCGCAAGGATGCGAAGGCCGTGGGACGGTGGCTACGTCACCAGGCGCGGATGCCCGGCCGGATCCTCGCCTCCCCGGCACGACGGGCGCAGCAGACGGCCCTGCGGCTATGCCGCGCGGCGCGCATCCCCGAGACGGCCATCGTCTGGACACCCGCCATCTACGAGGCAAGCCTCGGCACGCTCCTCCACCTCCTTGCCGCCGACGCCGGTGACCATCCGCGGGTGATGCTGGTGGGCCACAACCCCGGGCTCGAGGAACTACTCGTGCACCTGGCTGGCGAGACGGTGGTGCGGCCACCCGATGGCAAGCTCTTACCCACCGCGGCCCTCGCGTGGCTGGAGATGCCCGAGGATTGGCATAACCTCTCGCGCGGCTCGGGCACCCTCCGCTCCGTGACCCGACCGCGCGAGCTGCGCCGGTGACGGGGGCCGCGGGCGACCCGAGTCGACCGTGTGCGCGTGCTCTGCTAATTGCGCAGGTTCCGTCCCGTGATCCCCTTCGGCTTGCGGCGCTTGAGGCGCTTTGCCGCCTTGAGCCGTCCATCGGCGAGCTCCACCAAGAGGCGTTGGCTCCCCTTGGCGCTCGGGTCGGAAGGCTGGCGCTGGACGTAGGTCCCGTCCGCCTGCATGTCCCAGCCATTGCGCTGGTCGGCAAGCTGGGCGTCCAGGATGGTGCGGAGCTCGGCCTGGTGGTTCGGGTCCTCGACCGGGACCAGTACCTCCACCCGGTGCTCGAAACTGCGCTGCATGGCGTCGGCGGAGCCGATGTAGTACTCGGAACTACCGCCGTTGCGGAAGAAGTAGACCCGGCTGTGCTCGAGAAACCGGCCGACGATGCTGATTACCCGGATGTTCTCGGACACCGCCGGGATACCCGGCCGCAGGCGGCAGGTGTCGCGCACGATCAGGTCGACGTGGACCCCGGCCTGGGACGCGTTGTACAGGGCACAGGTCAGGTCCGCATCCTCCAGCGCGTTCACCTTGATCTGGATGAGCCCCGGGCTGTCCAGCGAGTGGCCGGCGATCTCCCGCTCGATCTTGTCCAGCAGTGAGCGCTTCAAGAGCTTGGGCGCCGGCAGGATTTTCTGGTAGTTGCGCTTCGGTGTGTAACCCGTGGTGAGGTAGTTGAACAGCTCCGTGAGGTCGCGCCCGATCGCATCGTCGCAGGTGAGCAACCCCAGGTCGCAGTAGAGGCGCGCCGTCCCGGCGTGGTAGTTGCCTGTACCGATGTGGGCGTAGCGGCGCAGGCCGCTATAGTCCTGGCGCACCACGAGGACCACCTTGGCGTGGGTCTTGAGCCCCACTACCCCGTAGGTGACGTGGATCCCCACCTCCTCCATGCGACTCGCCCAGCGGATGTTGGCGGCCTCGTCGAAACGCGCCTTGAGCTCCACCACCACCGCCACGCGCTTGCCGTTGAGGGCCGCATCGATCAGGTAGTCGATCACCTTGGTGTCGGCCGAGGTACGGTAGAGACACATCTTGATCGCCCGCACCTTGGGGTCCTCGGAGGCCTCGCGCAGGAACCGCTCCACCGAGGTAGAGAACGACTCGTAGGGGTGTTGCAGAAAGATCGAGCCGGCATCACGGATGGTGTGGAAGATGTTGCGCGTACCGGTCAGCTTGGCGTGGTCCACCGGCTGGTGGGGCGGGTCGTGGAGGGCCGGCTCGTTGAGGGCGACGAGCTCGAACAGGTCCCGGGTGGCCATCAGGCCGCAGGTCAAGAAGACGTCACGCGCCTCATCCAGCCCAAGCTCGGCGGCCATCATCCCCCGGTGGGCCGGCTCCATATCTTCCGCCACGACCGCCCGCACGATGGGGGTGAACATGCGGTCACGGAGCTCGGACTCGATCATCGCCAGGAGATCATCGGCCTGATCCTCGCTGCGTTGCACGTTGGCGTTGCGTGTCACGTGAAACAGCTCGCAGCGATCGATCACCATCTGCGGGAAGAGGAGGTCGAGGTTATTGGAGACCACCTCCTCCAGGAGGACAAATCGCCGCGCCGCACCGATCCGGACGAAGCGTGGGATGCCGGAGCCCACCGGTAGCTTGACCCGGGCGAGGTGGATCTCCTCCTCATCCGTGTAGCGCAGCGTGATCAGGAGATTCAGCGACAAGCTGGAGATGAACGGAAAGGGATGGGCCGGGTCGACCGCCTGCGGGGTGACGAGGGGATAGATGTTCTCTACGTAGTGATCACGCAGGAGGCGCTGCTCCTCGGCGGTGAGGTCGGCATAGGGGAGGACGGCAATGCCGTGCACCTGCAACTCCTTGAACAACACCGGGAGCAGGGTGTCGCGCTGCGCCTCGATATCCCGTACCACCGCGTAACACTCCTCGATCTGTTGCTGGGGGGTGCGGCCATCCGGAGTGAGGTAGGGCACACCGGCGCCGACCTGACGCTTCAGACCGCCGATGCGCTTCATGAAGAACTCATCGAGGTTGGAGCCGAGGATGGCGACGAACTTGATGCGCTCGAGCAGCGGCGTGCGTTCGTCCTGGGCCTCGGCGAGGACGCGGCGGTTGAACTCGAGCCAGGTTAGCTCGCGGTTGAGGAACAGCTCCGGCGCACAAAGCGGGCGCTGTGGCGGCCGTTCACCGGCCGTCGACGGCGCGCTGGGCACCGTGGCTGGGCTACTGGTCGGGGCCTCCTTGGCGGCCGCCCCGGGGGCGGCTACGGCGACCGGCGTGCTCCCCGCGGCGGACCCGCCGTTGGGATTTCCGGCGCCGTTGCGGGCGGTCTGTCTCCTCATGGCGTCACCTCCTCCGGATACTCTCCTCAGCCGACACCGCCCACCATATCCGGCGCCAGGTCAACATGTTGCCCCACCTCACGCCAGAGGGCACGGTAGGGCCCCGCGGGCGCGCCGTGGCGGGTGCAGGCGGGGAGCGGCGCGCGTCGACCGTATCGCAGACCTGCCGGTGGAGGGACTTGCGTGGATCGGTCATACAGAAGAAGGGTAACACCTTGATCCCTGCCGGTCCCTCCTGCTCCAGGTGGCGCCTGAGCTGAGCGTGGGTGCGCATGGCGAGTGGCGTGAGTATTGTTACATTGGGGATTCGACCAACCGAGTTGCCAACACGCGAGCCGCCGGGTCGATGGATGCTGTGCGGCGCGAGATCGAGGACCGGGGATGGGTGTGGGCCATGAACAGCCGCTTGCGTGCGTACCCAGGCCGCATCGTCGCCGAGGTGGAGTCGACCGATGAGCGCCGGGTACTCGCGCTCCGGGACGAGGTCGGCGACGAGCTTGCGCACAACCCCCGGTCGCTCAACGCCAATCGCGGTCACCACGGACATCGTGACTCGCAGGAGACACCCTCGCCTGAAATTTCCACTCCTACCCACCGGCCTCCGCGAGTGGAGAGGAACGCGCCGTGTTCGAAGCCGCCGAGCTTGATCGCAAGGTCTCGAAGAAGGTCTACCACGAAGAGGTCTTACCCCTTCGCGAGGCGCTTCTGTGCGCACAGCAGGAGCTCCGCACGCGACGAAGTTTCCGGGCCATCGTTCTGATCGCCGGCGTGGACAAGGGCGGCAAGAGCGAGACCATGAACCTCCTCAACGAGTGGATGGACCCACGCCACCTGGAGAACCATGCCTTTGGCGAGCCCACGGACGAGGAGCGCGAACGCCCCTACTTCTGGCGTTTCTGGCGCACCTTGCCGCCCACCGGCCGAATCGGTATCTACTGCGGCTCCTCCTGGTACAGCCGCCCGATCCTCGACCACGTGTACGGCAAGATCAGCGACCACGACCTCGAGTCCGACCTGGTCCGGATCCGCAATTTCGAGGACGAGCTGATTGCCGACGGCGCCGTGATCCTCAAGTTCTGGCTCCACCTCAACAAGGCGGCACAGCGGGAGCGGATACGTGACCTGGAACGCGATCCAGAGACCCGCTGGCGGGTCACGCCCAAGGACAAGAAGCATCTGAAGCTCTACGACCGCTTCCGCACCACCGCGGAACGGGCGCTACGCGCCACGGGGAACGGCAACGCACCATGGCATCTCGTCGAGGCCAAGGATCCGCACTATCGTTCCCTCACCTGCGGCCAGACCATCCTCGCCGCCCTCGAAAGGCGCCTCGCCAACGGCCGGCCGCGACCAGTCCCACCACCCGCGATAGCGGCCGCGCCAGCAGTGCGCGACGACCAAAACCTCCCCACCATCCTCGGCACCGTCGATCTGTCCAAGCGCCTCGCCAAGAGCCGCTACCGCCGCCGGCTGGAGAGTGCCCAGGGGAGGCTCAATCTCCTCCACCGCGAAGCCTATCGCGCAGGAGTCTCCACCGCGATCGTGATGGAGGGGTGGGACGCCGCCGGCAAGGGAGGGATCATCCGTCGCATCACCCCGGCGATCGATGCCCGCCACTACCGGGTCATCCCCTTCGGTGCCCCCAGCGAAGAGGAGCGCCGCCAGCATTACCTGTGGCGCTTCTGGCGGCAGCTACCCCGTGCCGGTCACCTGACCCTGTTCGACCGGAGCTGGTACGGCCGGGTATTGGTGGAGCGGGTGGAGGGATTCGCCACCGAGGCCGAGTGGTCACGGGCGTATGGGGAGACCAACGACTTCGAGGAGCAGCTTGCAGCCCATGGCATGGTGGTCGTGAAGCTCTGGGTCCACATCGACAAGGAGGAGCAACTCGCCCGCTTCCAGCAGAGGGAACAGACCCCCTACAAGCAGTACAAGATCACCGCAGAGGACTATCGCAATCGCGAGCGCTGGGAGGACTACGAAGTCGCGGTCAACGACATGGTGGAGCGGACCAGCACCGACTATGCCCCCTGGCACCTGATCGAGGGCAACGACAAGCGCCACGCCCGGGTCCAGGCGCTACGCATCGTGTGCGATAGCCTCGCGGCGCGCTTGCCCAGGTAGGGCCGGTCCCGCGGAGCGGCGAGCGATGGAGGATCGATAGCGTGGGGATGAAAGACGGCCGCAAGGGTGAGCACCGGTTTCTCGGCGTTCCCATTCCTGCGGGGAACGGCAAGATAGGGGAGAGCATCTCGTCTTTCTAATCCTGGCTCCCGGATCTGCAAACCATGTGTGAGCTCTTCGCCATGAGCGCCCTGATCCCCACCCGGGTGCGTTTCTCGTTCGAGACCTTCGCCCGCCGTGGCGGCGACACGGGGGACCACACCGACGGCTGGGGCGTGGCCTTCTTCGACGGGCTCGACTGCTGGTTGCTGCGTGAGCCGAGGCCGGCGGCCGAAAGCATCTGCGCCAAACACCTCGCGGTTCACCACATCCGCTCCAATCTCGTGATCTCACACATCCGCAAGGCAACCGGTGACCTTCGGGTCTCCCTGGCCAACACCCACCCGTTCGAGCGCGAGGTCGGCGGCTCGCGCATCGTCTTCGCCCATCGCGGGCAATTCGATGGCATCCATGATGACCCGGCCTTCCCCCTCGGAGTCGATCGACCCATCGGCCAGACCGACAGTGAGCAGGCCTTCTGTTTCCTGTTGCGCGCCATCCGCGCGGCCGGTCGGCTGGATGCGCCACGCCTGAAGCCACAGCTTGATGCCCTGCGCGCGCGCGGGGTGGCGAACATCGTGATAAGCGACGGCCGGCAGCTCATCGCGTACGCGGACAAAGACATGCACTTACTGCGGCGCCACTGCCCGCGCATCGCCGAGGCAGATGTACAGGACCTGGGCGGCGTGACCTTCGGCGGTTTTCACGGCGACCAGGACGTGGTCCTCGTCGCGTCCGTACCCCTGACGGATGAGCCCGCGTGGGAGGCACTCCCATCCGGCACCTTGCTCGTCGCCAAGCACGGCGAGGTGGTGAACCGCCTCCAATAACAAAACGCCGGGGCCTCGCGCATTGGGAGACCCCGGCGTCGACTCGCTCGGTGCGCGAGATCAGGCCTTCTTCTTCGGCGCGGCCTTCTTCTTGGGGGCCGCCTTCTTCTTCGGAGCCGCCTTCTTCTTGGGCGCCGCCTTCTTCTTCGGCGCGGCCTTCTTCTTCGGAGCCGCCTTCTTCTTCGGAGCCGCCTTCTTCTTGGGCGCCGCCTTCTTCTTCGGAGTCGCCTTCTTCTTCGGAGCAGCCTTCTTCACGGGTGTCTTCATCGTCCTCTCCTTTGCAAGGGTCCTCTTGTTAGCGGCCGCCCTCAATAGAAGCGCCGCCTTGGCGGAATCCGCAGGGTTATCGAAGGCAAGGTAGACGACTGCCTGCCTGCCAATAGCCGCGGCTGAGTAGCCGCGCAGGTTGATGCCCGCCGTGGCGAGCTGCCGGGTGATCTCCCCACACAGACCGAGCCTGTTAGGCGCACTCACGCGCAGGGAGCCAAGGGAATCCGCGCGAGTCAGGCCGGCCTTCTTCGCGGCGCGGATCTGCTTGGGGCCAGTGATCGGTGCCACGAAGACCACACCTCTTCCCGCCGTGTCTCGACGCGCGATGATGAACTCCAGATCCACACCGGCTTCGACGAGCACCGACAAGGCAGCCGCCAAGCCTCCCGGCTGATCTGCGATCGGCCCTGCCCAGACATTGACACGGGTCACTTCCATTGCCATGAGGTCCCTCCTCTTTGGACTGGCCGGAATTGGCCGTGCTGCGATGACATCAAACCTCCGTTTGGATTCTTTTTCTTTCGGTGAATTCTCCGCCGAAGATCAAGAAAAAAGATCGTCACCAGATCCGCGCGCATGAGCGACATGCGGGACGGTTCTCCCAAGCGCCGCGTATCCACTTGCCGTGACGACGCGCCCTCGCGGTGTCTTCTGGATGAATCCTTGCAGGATGAGATAGGGCTCGACTACGTCTTCGATGGTGTCTCGCTCTTCACCGACCGACGACGCAAGCGTGGCGAGGCCAGCAGGACCACCGGCGTATTTCTCGGCCAGCGCAAGCAGCAGTTGGCGATCCATCGCGTCGAGGCCGTTGCGATCCACGGCGAGCCGGGATAGCGATGCGTCCGCAATCGTGAGATCGATCGTGCCATCGCCATCGACCTCCGCAAAGTCACGCACGCGGCGCAGGAGCCGGTTGGCGATACGCGGCGTCCCGCGCGCGCGGCGAGCGATCTCTGCGGCGCCTGCATCGCTGACCCGGCAGCCGAGAATGCCCGCAGAGCGACGCACGATGCGGGTGAGATCATCCACCCCGTAGAACTCCATGCGTCCGACGATGCCGAATCGATCCCGTAATGGCGGGGTGAGCAGACCGACGCGGGTCGTCGCACCGACCAGGGTGAACGCCGGCAGCGGCAACTTCACGGAGCGCGCGGCCGGCCCTTCGCCGATGATGAGGTCGAGCTCGAAGTCTTCCATCGCCGGATAGAGGATCTCCTCCACCACCGGCGAGAGGCGGTGGATCTCGTCGATGAACAGCACGTCGCCGCGCTCCAGGTTGGTGAGCAGCGCCGCAAGGTCGCCGGGCTTCTCGATCACGGGCCCGGAGGTCACCCGTAGCTGCCCGCCCATCTCGTGGGCGATGATGTGCGCGAGCGTCGTCTTGCCGAGACCCGGTGGGCCGGAGAACAACGTGTGATCCAGCGCCTCACCACGCCGCCGCGCCGCCTCGATAAACACGCGTAGGTTGGCGAGCAACGCGGATTGACCGACGTAGTCGGCGAGGACTCGCGGACGCAGGCTCTCTTCGACCGGTAGCTCTGCCGTCGCCGCCTGCGGGGCGAGGAACACGTTACGTTGGATTGGATCGGTCATCGCTTCGTTCGACGCTGCGCACGCGACGACGCATCCTGACGAGACGCATCATGCTCTGGCAAGAGCCGCGAGCCCTTTTCGTATCCAGTCCTCCAACCGCGCAGGGGCACCATCGTCGCGCACGGCCGCCAACGCCTGCTCCACCACCTGCGGCCGATAGCCCAGGTTGGTGAGGGCCGAGCGCGCGTCATCCTCCAGACGAGCCGTGGCTACCACCTTCGTACGGCCGCCCGCAGCGACGTGCGCGACGCGATCCTTGAGCTCGAGGACCAAACGCTCGGCCGTCTTGCGGCCGATCCCCGGCACGGTCGCAAGGCGCGCGGCGTCACCCATCTGGATGGCCGCAACGAGGACCTCCGGGGGCAGACCCGACAATGCGGCAATGGCGAGACGCGAGCCGATCTTCTGCACCGAGCGGAGCAGGCAGAACAGGCGGCGCTCCATGTCGCTCGCAAAGCCGAATAGCTCCAGCGCGTCCTCACGCACCAAGGTATGCACCAGGAGGTGGATCTCCTCCCCAGCCTCCGGCAACGCGAGATAGGTGGAAAGTGGAACGAGGAGCCGATAGCCAACGCCGTGAACATCGACCACGATCTCCTCGGGGTCCTTGCGGGCGAGCTTGCCTGTCAGCTCGGCGATCATTGCACGATGGCCGCGCGTAGACGCCGGTGCGCGGCGGCATGGTGGAGATGGCAGAGGGCCATCGCGAGGGCGTCACCCACATCCGCCGGATGGGGCACACCGGGCAGGCCGAGGAGACGACGCACCATCTCGCCGACCTGGACCTTGTCCGCATCGCCGTAGCCGACCAAGGCCTTCTTCATCTGGCGTGGGGCGTAGCCGGTGACGGTCAGGCCCGCCTGCGCCGCCGCGAGAAGGGCGACACCGCGCGCCTGTCCCAGCACCAGGGCGGCGCGACTGTTGCGCGCGACGAAGACCTCCTCGACCGCCACCTCGTCGGGCTGGGTCTCGGCGATGATGCGGCCGATGGCGGCATGGATCGTCGCCAACCGCTCTGGCAACGATTGCGACGCGTCGGTGCGCACCACGCCGGAGTCGATGTGGGCGTAGCCGGCCGAGGTGTGCTCGACCACGCCGAAGCCTGTGATGGAAGAGCCGGGATCGATGCCCAGAGCTCGCATGTCTCCGCTTTCGACGGCCAGCCGTGGCTGGCCCTAGGTCACAATTGGGGCGAGGTACTCGGAGGGGCGTGGGGGAAGGCGGCGGGAGGGGGGAGGGACAGCGGGAGGATACGCGGTAGGAATGGAAGGGGAAGGGGCGCGGGGAAGAATATCGCTTACGGGCTAACCTTGGTATTGCTCGATGATGTGGTCGGGGATGTCGTCGTTGGAGTAGACGTCGGTCACGTCGTCGCAGTCATCGAGTGCGTCGAGCAGCCTCAGCATCTGCGGTCCAGTCTTGTCGTCGAGGGGGACGCGGGTCTGCGGGACGTAGGTGACTTCGGCCGTCGCCGGCACGAACCCGGCGGCCTCCAATCCCTCCTTGGCCGTCTCGAACTCCTCGGGTGAGGTGAGCACCTCCAACGTATCACCCTCCTCGGAGATGTCCTCCGCCCCGGCCTCCAGGGCAGCCTCCATCAGGGCGTCCTCGTCGATCTCGGCGCGCGTGAAGGTCAACATACCGCGCCGATCGAAGAGGTAGGAGACGCAGCCGTTCTCCCCGAGATTGCCGCTGTACTTGTTGAGGGTGTGGCGGATCTCCGCCACCGTCCGGTTGCGGTTGTCGGTCAGGACGTCGATGAGCAGTGCCGCGCCGCCCGGGCCAAACCCCTCGTAGGTGACCTCCTCGTAATTCACCCCCTCCAGCTCACCGGTGCCCTTCTTGATGGCACGGGTGATGTTGTCGGCCGGCATATTCGCCGCCTTCGCCTTCAGCAGCACCGTGCGCAGGCGCGCGTTGCTAGCCGGATCGCCACCGCCGCAACGGGCGGCTACGCTGATCTCGCGGATGATCTTGGTAAAGATCTTGCCGCGCTTGGAATCGTTGGCCGCCTTCTTGTGCTTGGTGGTGGCCCACTTGGAGTGGCCGGACATGGAGTACCTAAGACGGGTTGGGGGGCGTAGCGAAGGGGGTGTGCCCGGCAGCGTTTCCGCCGCGGAAACCGCGGCACGCAAGCAATACTGAAAATTACCTTTCCTACGAAAGCCAAGCAAGAGTCGTTGCTGGCTTCTTCGGGCGCATGATAGATTGCGTGGCCTTTTTTTAAAGGCGACTTCCACGTGTCCCACGATGCAGGTGGCCCCCTAGGGGCTCCCGGGGCACCCTGGATAACCCGCGTCATCGAGGAGTAGCACATGTCCGTCATCACCATGCGGGAGCTGCTTGAAGCGGGCACCCACTTCGGCCACCAGACCAACCGTTGGAATCCGCGAATGCGGCCCTTCATCTTCGGGGCACGCAACGGCATCTACATCATCGACCTGCAACAGACCCTGCGGCGTGCCCGCCAGGTCTACCAGCAGGTGGCCGAGATGGCGGCGGCCGGCCGCATCGTCCTGTTCGTGGGAACGAAGCGCCAGGCACAGGACGTCATCAAGCAGGAGGCGACACGCTGCGGCATGCCCTACATCAACCACCGCTGGCTCGGCGGCACACTCACCAATTTCGAGACCATCAAGGTGAGCATCGGCAAGCTGAAAAAATTCGAGGAGATGAAGCAGGACGGTACCTTCGAGCTGCTGCCGAAGAAGGAGATCGTCCGGATCGAGAAGCAGCGCGTGAAGCTCGATCGTGCCCTCGGCGGCCTGAAGAACCTCACCCGTCTGCCCGACGCCATCTTCGTGGTGGACACGGTCCGTGAGGGCATCGCCGTGGCCGAGGCCAACAAGCTCGGGCTGCCGGTGATCGGCATGCTGGACACCAATTGCGACCCGTCGGCGGTGCAAATCCCAATCCCCGCCAACGACGACGCGATCCGGTCGATTCAGTTGATCACCCGATTGATCTCCGACGCGGTGCTCGCCGGCAATCCGAACGCCGCCAGTCAGGCCGCCATCGAGCCCGAGACGGTGGACATCGCCGCCCAGGCCCTCGCGGCCACGGAGCCGATCCTCCCGGCCACCGAGGCCGACACCACTTCCGCCCCGGAAACCGGCGAGTAGCCCGCGGGTCTACTCTTCCCGAACCCCTCACATATCGAACGATCGAGAAGGAACCATGGAAATCACAGCGAGCCAGGTTAAGGAGTTGCGCCAGCGTACCGGTGCAGGAATGATGGACTGCAAGAAGGCCCTCGTATCGACCGGCGGCGATCTCGACAAAGCGGTCGATTTTCTGCGCGAGAAGGGGCTGGCGGCCGCGGCGAAGAAATCCGGGCGCATCGCCGCGGAGGGCGCGGTGGTCACAGCGGTGGCGCCGGACGGCACCAGCGGGTGCTTGGTCGAGGTCAACTCCGAGACCGACTTCGTGGCCAAGAATGAGGACTTCCAGGCGTTCGCCATGGCCGTCGCCAGCCACGTGCTCGAGCATGCACCGAGCGATGTCGACGCCCTCCTCGGGCAGACCATGGCCGACGGCAAGTTGGTCGCCGAGCGGTTGACCGAGCGGATCGCCACCATCGGCGAGAACCTCTCCATCCGGCGGTTCGCCCGCTTCGACGCCGACTGCGTCACCTCCTATATCCACATGGGCGGCAAGATTGGCGTACTGGTCGCCCTCACGGGTGACGGTGCGGCCATGGCCACGGCGCTGGGCCGCGACGTGGCCATGCACGTCGCCGCGGCGCGCCCGCTGTACCTGAGCCGGACGGAGGTCCCGGAAGCGGATATCGAGCACGAACGGGGTATCTTCCGGGCGCAGGCCCTGGAGAGCGGTAAGCCGGAGGTCGTGGTCGACAAGATCGTGACCGGGCGCCTGGAGAAATTCTTCGCCGAGACCTGCCTGTTGGAGCAGCCCTTTGTGAAGGACACCGACGTCACCATCCACCAACTCCTCGCCCGCTCCGCCAAGGAGCTGGGGGGCAACGTCACCCTGGCCCGTTACGCCCGGTTCGAGCTTGCCGAAGGCCTGGAAAAGCGCAGCGACGACTTCGCCGCAGAGGTCGCGGCCCAGCTCAAGGGTTAACGGCGGGCACGCTTCCACGCTCAGCCTCCGATCACACATCCCAACCACCGCCCCCTCGTCCGGCCGCCGAGCGCCATGCGCTGAAGCCACCACCATGAGCTCACCCAAGTACAAGCGCCTGTTGGTGAAGCTGAGCGGGGAGGCGTTGATGGGTCGGCGTGAATACGGCCTCGACCCGCAGACCGTCCAGGCCCTCGCGATGCAAATCGCGGAGGTACACGCCACCGGCATCGAGCTCGCTTTGGTGATCGGGGGCGGCAACATCTTTCGTGGGCTGTCTGCGTCGGCGGCGGGGATGGAGCGAACCTCGGCCGACCACATCGGGATGTTGGCGACCGTGATGAATGCCCTCGCCGTGCAGAGCGCGTTGGAATACGAGGGCGTGGCTACGCGGGTGCAGACAGCCATCCCCATGCAATCCCTCGCAGAGCCGTACATCCGCCGTCGGGCCATCCGGCACCTTGAGAAGGGACGAGTCGTGATCTTCGCCGGCGGTACCGGCAACCCGTACTTTACGACCGATACCGCCGCGACACTGCGTGCCGCCGAGATCGATGCAGACGCCATCCTCAAGGCGACAAAGGTGGCGGGGGTCTACGACAAGGACCCCGCCATCCACAGTGACGCCGTGCGGTATGATTCCATTTCGTACAAGGAGGTCCTCAACCGCGGGCTCAAGGTGATGGACTCGACGGCCATCGCCATGTGCATGGATAACAATCTCCCACTCGTGGTGTTCGACATGACCGTTCCGGGCAACCTGCAGCGTGCCTGTCGCGGGGAAATGATCGGCACTACCGTGCGGATGGAGGCTTGACGCCATGGCAGACGAGATCTACGAGATGGCGAAGATGGAGATGGAAGAGGCGATCGGCGCCTTGAAGCGCCAGCTCTCGGGCCTGCGGACCGGCCGGGCGAGCACGCATCTCCTCGACGGGATCCAGGTCTCCTACTACGATACCCTCACCCCCCTGAACCAGATGGCCACGATCTCCACGCCGGAGCCGCGGTTAATCACCATCCAGCCGTGGGACAAGTCCACAGTCGCCGCCATCGAGAAGGCGATCTACGCGTCCGACCTGGGACTCACCCCGAACAACGACGGCAGCGTCATTCGCCTCCCCGTTCCCACATTGACCGAAGAGCGGCGGCGAGACCTGGTGAAGGTGGCCCACCGCGAGGCGGAGGAGATCCGCGTCGAGATCCGGCGCCATCGGCGCGATGCCAACGAGGGCTACAAGAAGCTGGAGAAGGACAAGGCGTTTACCCAGGATGAGCTGCACGGCAAGCTGGAAGCGGTGCAGCACCTCACCGACGAATACATCAAAGAGGTGGACGCCATCCTGAAGGAGAAGGAAGAGGATATTCTCACCGTGTAACAACCCGTGCAGGGGATGTGGAGGGGCACCGGCGGCAATTGCCTACCCTGATAGCACCTGCGGCGCCCGGCGGGGAGTCTGACTCTGGCGCGCCCCTGACTACGCTCGACCACACGGCGGGGAGGGTCGTACCGCCGCTGGATCGATGACGATCGTCGGGGAGCAACGGGGGTTCCGTCTGGGGTGCGGGCTGGTACTTGCCGCCGCCCTGCTCATCGTTGCCCGATCGGCTACGGCGCAGCAGGTCGGTATCCTCCTGTCCTCGGAAAAACCCGCGTACGACGAGGCGGTGGTAGGCTTTCGCGCCGCTCTCCGAAAGCGGTACGTCGACGCGACGTTCGTCAACCTGGGTGCGGTAGGCGACCGGGGGTGGCGGGAGGCGCTGGAGCAGTTTTCCGGGGCCTGCCTCCTGGCGGTCGGCTCACACGCCCTCACCGCCCTGGTGGCGGCCGATCCGCCCCAGCCCATCGCCTTCACGATGGTCCTGGATCCGATAGACGGTGGGTTGTTGGCGGACGGGTCGCCGGTGCGCCACCGCACCGCCGGCGCGGCCCTCAACCTGTCGGTGGAGACCCAGCTCCAGGTCCTCCATCAGGTCCTCCCCGAGGTGCGGCGGATCGGCGGCCTCACCCTGCCGGGTCGCTACGCCGCCTGGGAGCGCCTCGGGCAAGACACGGCCCGTAGCCTGGACATGGTGTGGCGCCCCATCCACCCCGCGCGATTGCAGGAGATTCCCCACGCACTTGCCGCAGCCGGCCCGATCGCGGCGCTCATTCCGGCCCCCGATCCCGACCTACTGGTGCCGCGAGCGTTTCGTATCCTGTCGCGCCTGGCGCAGCGCGAGCAGTTCGGCCTCATCACCCCCTCGGCCCAGTTCGTCCGCGCTGGCGCCTTGATGGGCATGGAGGCGGGGTGGACCGAGGTCGGCCGTCTCGCCGCGCAGCAGGCGGCCCGCCTCCTGGCGGGAGAACGGCACATCACCCCACTGGTCGTCTACCCGCAGGTCGCACATGTGTGGGTGAACCGGCAACGGGCTCGGGACCTGCGTTTGCTGGGGGATCTGCAGCCCTATCCCCAACTCGAGCTGTGGGAGGGCCCTTAGATGGTACCGCGTGGGTTAGTTCCGTGGTGGCGGCGGCGTTGGCGCGGGCCGGGGCTTGCCGGCAAGTTCAGCCTGGCGGCGTTCTGCGCGCTGTTCGGGCTTCTCGGGCTCTTCACCCTCTTTCTCCTGCGCCACGAACAGGCACTCTTACAGCGAGAGCTCATGACCAAGGTTCGTCTCCTCGCCCACGGCGTCGCCCACGCCGCCGAGCTCGGCCTTCTGACGGACAACGTCTCGTTACAGAGGGAGTCCGCCCACTTCCCGATTCAGGACCCAGACGTCGTCGCCGTCCAGATCTACGACCGCGAGCATCGACTCACCGTCGTCGAGTACGGCGCCGACCAGGAAGCGTGGCTCGCCAGCCTCAAGATCGATAGCGAACGACTGTTGGCACCGGAGCGGGTCGTCGCCATCCCGTCCAAAGAACGTCCTGTCTTGCTCGGTTTCCGCCTCGACGTGGCGATCGCGGGCCACATGTTACGCGACGAAACGTTGCTTTTCGACGGCGGGGGAACGATCGGCGACGATATCGCCAAGGAGTCTGTGGGCGCGATCCAGATCTGGGTCTCCACCGCCCGCATCGCGGTAGTCCTGCGCGAGGTCAGCCAGCGCCTGCTGATCGCCACCGTGGTCGCCCTTGGCCTCATTGCGCTGGTCGCCATCGTGACCGCGGCCTGGCTCGTGAGACCGATCCAGTCCCTGGTCACGGCCACCCGTCGCATCGCCCGGGGCGAGGAAATCCCGCCGCTGCCCATCCGTACCCATGACGAGATCGGCATGCTCACCCACCGTTTCAACGCGATGGCCGCCAGCCTGGCCGACTATCGAGCCCAGACCGCCGCACAACGCGCCGATCTTGAGCGCAAAGTGTGGGAGCGGACCGCCGACCTCGAGCTACAACGCGATAAGGCACAAGAGGCCGTACGCGCTCGCACGGCCTTCCTGGCCAATATCTCCCATGACCTCATCACCCCGCTCAACGCGGTGTTGGGTTTCACCGAGCTGCTGCTCAATCAGGAGGAAGGCGTCCTCTCCGAGGCCAACCGCCGCGACCTGTCGATCGTCCACCACAGTGCCAGCCACCTGCAGGATCTCATTCAACAGCTCCTCGACTATTCCCGGATCGAAGCAGGCCGTCTCACCTTGCGCCTGACATCCGTCCAGTTGCTGCCGATTCTCGATCAATGCCTGCACTCCGCCACGGTGCTGAAGGAGGGCCGCTCCGTCGAGCTACGTCGCCATCTGCCCGCGAAGCTACCGGAGGTGGTGGGCGACGCCGTCCGCCTCCGCCAGGCCTTCCTGAACGTGCTCGGCAACGCCGTGAAATTCACCCGTGAGGGGTACATCGCGGTCAGTGCCTATGTGGATGGAAATAACGTGGTATGTGAGATCGAGGACAGCGGAATCGGCATCGCTCCCGAGGATCACTGGAAGGTCTTTGCCGAGTTCGTCCAGATCGATGACTCGTTGGCCCGTCCCTACGAGGGCTTGGGACTCGGCATGCCGATTACCCGTGAAATCATTCGCCAGCACGGTGGAGCCATCCGCTTCGAAAGCGCCCGGGGGGTGGGCACGCGGTTTTTTATCTCCCTGCCCATCGCCACCCACGCAACGAACTCGTCCCGCCATGTGGAGAGCCCATGATCTGCCGCACCAGTCATCGTACGACCGCCCTCTGTGTCGCCCTGTGGATCGCCCTCGCCGCGGTTGGCTCTGGCGCCGACGAATCGGAGCCGATACCCAACCCTGAGGACCTACTGCTCGATCCCTTGCCCGAGGTGTTCACGGCGAATCGCTTCAAGCAGCAAGTGGACCGGGCCGCCTCAGCGGTCTCGGTGATCACCAGCGACGAGATCGCGCTGTACGGCCTGAAGAGCCTGGCGGACGTATTCCGTTACGTTCCCGGCGTACACATGGCCGCGACCACGGCCTCCCACTTCAACGTGGGGATGCGCGGCTTCAACAAGGACGTGTCCAACAAGATCCTGGTGATGGTCGACGGCCGCTCCGTCTACTACGACTTCTACGGCCATTACTGGTGGTACTCTCTGCCGGTTCCGATCGAGGAGATCCGGCAGATCGAGATCATCCGCGGTCCCGGTTCCTCTCTCTACGGGGCCAACGCCTTCGACGGCGTGATTCACATCCTCACCAAGAAACCTGGCGAGCTAAGCCGCGGAACCGGCGTGGTCGCCTACGGCAACCGGGAGACCTGGCGCGCCGCCACGATTGCTACCTACGCGGACCAGGACTTCGGCGTAAAACTCTCCGGCGAGGTCTTTCGCAACCAGGCGTGGCGCGACCGCGACGAGGACTCGGCCAAGGCGGAGAAGTTCAACCTGTATGCGGAGCGGCTGTTCGGGATCGATGGGATCGCAAGCCTCAACCTCGGCCGCAGCCTGCTCAACAACGAGTTCATCAGCGAGTTCCTACCAGGCCGTCTGGACAACGAGATCCGCATCGACTACGTGCAGGGCGTGCTGCAAAAGAATGGCTTTACCCTCCAAGGCTTCGTCACGGACATCGACATGGAAAACGTGCCGGAAGCGGAGATCATCACGACACGCCCGAATGCCGAGTCGACGACCTATGATCTGGAGCTCAACTACCATGGCCGGCACGGTGGGCACGAGCTGGTTGGTGGCGCCAGCTACCGACGCAACGTCGTCGCGAGCGGCCTGTTCGTCGACGAGCAAGACGACCTGGATTCGGAGCATACCCAGGAGCTCTTCGGCCTCTACGCGCAGGATTCGTTTCCCCTCCTGGATCCGCTAGAACTCGTCGCTGGGCTGCGTATCGATCACCACCCGCTCACCGATTTCAAGACCTCGCCACGAGTGGCTCTACTCTACACGCCGGCGTCAGGCCATGCCCTTCGCCTCTCCTACGCACACGCCTTCCGCAACCCGAGCTTTCTCGAGTCGTACGGTGGCAATGGTACGCTGAACGGCTTTCAGGTCGACGAAAGGCTTTCCGGGGAGCCGGGCTTGTTTCCCGAGCTGAATGAAGATCCGAAGCCCGAGGCCATCACCTCGTGGGAGATTGGTTACCGCGGGCAGCTTGGCCGGCGCGTGCTGTTCAACGCCGAGCTGTTTTACAACCAGATCGACGACCTGATCGAGGCGCGCGATAGCCTCCAGGATCCAGTGGACCGGCAGAGTGACTTCACCCGGATTCGGAATTTCGCGAATGGCACCGCCTACGGCGCCGAAATGGATACCACCGTAGCGATCAACCACCACTGGGAGGCGCTGGTCAACGGCACGTATCAGCGGGTGTCCTTCGACGACAAAGCGGATCCGGCGGTAGGCTACGCTCCTTCAGGCTTCATCGACGACGGGGCACCACGCTGGCTCGGCAATCTAGGGTTCCGATACCGGTCGGCGACCGGCCTCTTCGCTGCGGCGATGCTCCACCACACGGATGGGTGGTCATGGTATCCCCTGTGGATCCGCCGTCTGGAGATCGCGTCACCGCCAGGGATCAACGACGTCGACCTCTCTTCGCTCTCCGAGCCGGTGAAGGTGGATCCCTACACGGTGGTGAATGCCGACGTGGGTTGGCATGGACGCAACGGGCTGACCATCACCCTCTCGGTCCTCAACCTGCTCGGCAACGAACACCTTGAGTTCGGCCGGGACAACCATCTCCTCGGCGAGACATTGAATGAGTTTCTCCACAATCCAGCACCACCGAACCTACCTGAGGGGCAGGCGAGTGAAGAGATCGGCCGCGAGGTGGTATTGCAGGTGAAGTACGAGTTTTGAGTAGGCCGTCCGCCCCCGGCGAAGCGCCATCGGCTTGAGCGCGCGGCTGATCACTACCCGAACAGCTCACAGAAGACCGTATCCGAGAACAGCATCCCCTCCGGAGTGAGGCGCCAGGCCGCATCGTCGGCAACGATCCAGCCGCGGTCGCCATACGGCGCGAGGCGTTCGTCGAGCCAGCTCGCGGACTCGTCGCCGAACCGCTGGCACATCTCTCGACGGTCCACGCCCTCCCACAGCCGCAGCCGTAACATCGCCCATTCGGCGAGCCGCTCACTGCGCGGTAGGCGTTCCCGGTACACGACGCCGTCCCCACCGGCGGCGACGGTGTCGATGAATCGCAGCAGATCCGGTTCGTTCGCCTCCCGCTCCCATCCGCTGCCGGTGACGCGCATGCCATGGGCGCCCAACCCGAGAGCGATGCATGGCTCGCAACGCCAATAGCCGAGATTGTGGCGGCTCTCCCACCCGGGCCGGGCAAAGTTGGAGATCTCGTACGGCGCCATCCCCACTTGCCCGAGGTGGCCGTGGAGCAGGCGGTACATGGCCGCGACCGTCTCCTCCGGAGGAAGGCGACGCTCCCCGCGGCGCACCTGGCTCGCCATGGGGACGTGGTCCTCCAGATGGAGGAGGTAGGCCGAGAGATGGGGCACGCCGGTGGCGACCGCCCGCGCGACGTTGACCTCGAGTGAGGCCAGATCCTGACCCGGCAGGCCGAGGATGAGGTCGAGGCTGACGTTGGCGAAGCCGAGGCGCTGGCAGAGGTCGATGGCACGCGCCGCCTCATGCCCGCTATGGCCGCGACCGAGCCCCCGCAGGTCGGCGTCCAGGAATGACTGAACCCCGATCGAGATCCGGTTCACACCGCTGCCGAGCAGTTCGCGAAGGAATGCCTCGTCCCCGGTGCCGGGATTGATCTCCACCGTGATCTCACACCGTTCGGCGAGGGTGAGGCGACGATGGATCGCTTCGAGCAGAGCGAGCAGGCGAGCCGCGGGAACCGCCGACGGCGTGCCGCCACCGATGTAGATCGAGTGCAGGGGAAGATCCGCGTGCCGGTCCGCCAGCCTGAAGAGTTGTTGTTGGAGGGCGACGAAGTAGGGCTCGACCCGCGCCCCCGCGGCGCGCAGGGTGACGACGTTGAAGTCGCAGTAGGTGCAGCGCGAGACACAAAATGGGATGTGGACGTAGAGGCCCTGACTGGGCGCATCCGGGTCGACCATCGTGCCACGATAGTCGTCTCCGTGGCGCTGTGCAGCGACGTTGACAGGGTTCTGGCCCGGCCGTAGCGTCCGGCCGATGGCCTCTGTTCCTGCATCGGACGCCCTTGCTTACCTGGCGGGGCTGGAGCCGAGCCGCATGGTCTTCGATCTGCGCGGTTTCGAGGACCTATTGACGGCGATCGACGCACCCCAGACCGAATTCCCCGCCGTCCACGTCGCTGGCACCAATGGCAAGGGGTCGGTGTGCGCGATCGCCGAGGCCGTCTTGCGTGCCGCCGGCCTGCACACTGGCCTGTACACGTCGCCGCACCTGGACCACCCGCGCGAGCGCCTCTGCGTCGCAGGCGCGGCTCTGTCGGCCGCCGCGTTCGACGCGGCCGTCCTGGAGCTGCGCGACTTGATCGAACGCCGGGCGCCCGGTATCCGATACACCTATTTCGACTTCCTCACCGCCCTCGCCTTCCGGTATTTCGCCACCGAGCGGGTGGATGTGGCCGTGGTGGAGACCGGCCTCGGCGGCCGCCTGGATTCCACCCGACCGTGTCTCCCCCGGGTTACCTGCATCACCCCCATCGGCTGGGATCACGTGGAGATCCTCGGTGACAGTCTCGGCGTCATCGCGGGAGAGAAGGCGGGTATCCTGCGGCCCGGCGTCCCGTGCGTCATCGGGGCGCAGGCACCGGAGGCAGCCGCTGTCCTCCGCGCGCGAGCGCGGGAGATCGGGGCTTCGGTGTCCGCGTACGGCCACGACTTTGGCTCCGAGGTCGTGGCCGCCGAACGGCGCGCAAGTCGCATCCGGTACCACCCTCTGATGGGGGACGCGATCGAGGTGACGCTATCCCTGGCCGGAGACCACCAGGCGGAGAACGCCGCCTGCGCGCTTGCCACGGTCGAGTTGTTTACCGGGGCACCTCTCGACCCGGTCGCCGTGGCGCGTGGCCTGGAGTGGGTGCATTGGCCGGGCCGCTGCGAGTGGTCCGGGGCCGGGAGAATCCTATTGGACGGCGCCCATAACCAGGGCGGTGCCGCAGTGCTGGGACGCTATCTGAGACGGCTGGACGCGCCGGTCCACCTGGTCTGGGGGATGCTGCGCGCCAAGGCGGCCCAAGAGTTCTGGTCGGCACTCGACCTACCGCTTGATGGGGTGTCCCTGCCACGCCTCGCCGATCCACGCGCGCAGCCGCCTGAGGCCTTGGTGTCACTGGTGGGGAGAACGCCGGTGGCGTCACTGGGGGAGACGGTCGAGGTGGTCGTGCCGCGCCTGCTCCGGGACCTCGATCCGCGGACGCGGCTGTGCGTCACCGGCTCCCTGACGCTCGTGGGGGAGGCGCGACGGTTGCTCCTCCCAGACACTCGGCTGCCGACGGTGTGATGGTCCGTCTCGCGCCCGTTGCACTGCTCGTCCTGTTCGGGACGGTGACCGCCGCCACCGCCAAAGACCGCACCGGATACTGGGAGGAGCGGATGCAGGAAGTCCACGAGCATCTCGCTCCACCTGCCTTCGCCGACCAACAAGAGGAAACCCCAGCCGACGAGGAATCGGTCGCCGGCTTGTGGCAGGCGCCCCTCGCCACTCTCCAAGAGCCGGAAGCGGCGGGACAGCAGACACGGCTCGGTGAGGTGATCCTCCAGGCCGACCATCTAACCACCGCGGCGGACGGCCGCTACGAGGCCCAAGGGCACGTAAGGCTACAGTTCGAGGAGACGACGATTGAAGCCGGGTCCATCACCTTTGATCAGGAAAGCGGGACGATCTGGGCGGTCGGTGACGTGACCATCACCCGCCGTGATGCGGTGATGCACACGCGCGACGTCCATCTGGCGCTACACACCGCGCAGGGCTCGATGGGACCGACCGACCTGCGCATGGCAGCGGACAATTACTACGTCGGCGCCGAACACCTGGAAAAGACCGGTGACACCACCTATGCCGTCCAGGGTGGGCGTTTCACCGCCTGCAGGTCCACGAACCCGGCGTGGGAGTTCCGTTCCGACAAGATGAACGTCGATCTCGCAGGCAAGGTGAAGGCGCGCCATGTGTTGTTCTACTGGAAGGGAGTCCCGGTGCTCTACCTGCCGTATCTGGAACAGAACATCGCGGACCCTCGCGCCACCGGGCTACTCCTCTCTAAGCCGGAGACGAGCAGTCGCTACGGTCTTACGCTCGACAATGCGTACTATTGGGTGATCGATGAATCGCGCGACGCCACCCTCTTCTTTGATATCAAGGGGCTGGAGGGGTTTGGTGTCGGCGCCGAGTATCGCTACGCGGTAGGTCTGAAAAGTGACGGTGAGCTGAAGGCGTACCGGCTGCAGGATGACTCCGGGATCTCCTACGAGTTGCGGGCCGATATCGAGCAGCACATCAGCGACCGGACTCGAGCACGATTGAATCTTCACTACCTCGACGAGACCGACGACGCGACCATTCGGAGTTTCGGCAGTGGCGACACGAGTCGCGTCACGCGCAACCTCGTCTCCGATGCCTTCGTCAGCCAGCGCTACGAGGACCTCGTGGGCACGGTCAACCTACGGCTCTTCCAGGACCTCGTAGACGAGGAGGAGGAGCAATTCCAGCGATTACCCGAGCTGCGCGTGGAGCTGCCCACGACCCCGGTGTGGGGCGAGCGCCTTCACGCCCAAGGTGAGCTCAACGCTACAAACTTCTGGCGCGACCAGGGCAGCAAAGGATGGCGCATCGACCTACTGGGCGAGCTGCGCAAGGACGTGCAGCCGGTCGCAGGAGTGGACCTGTTCGCCCGTACGGGTGTCGACGAGACCATCTATACCTTCAGCGAGGTGGAGGAAACCCACACACATCGCAACCGTATCCTCGCTCATGCAAGACTCGGCGGCAGCGCTCAGTGGTATCGCGACTACGACTCCTTGACCCACGTCGTCGAGCCTGAGATGGCGTACTTCGCGCGCCTGGGAGAGAACTCGGACGACGTGCCACAGATCGATCGGATCGATAGACGGGGTCGGGCGCACCAGATTGAGCTACTGGTGACCCAACGGTGGCGAAGCCGTGCCTCCGTACAGGATCGGGCAATCCTTCGTACCGGCGCCGCTGTTAATCTCCGCGATCACAGCCCGGATCCGGACGACGAGTCCCTCGACGCGTTCGGGGAGCTCACTATCCGTCCCACGCGCGGGCCATCCCTCGACATCGAGACCCACTGGGACACAGATCGCGGCGAACATCGGATCAGTGGCTTCGACCTCTCTTATCTGAAGGACCGTCGCTGGTTCCTGCGCACCGGCATGCGCTGGGTGGCGGATGACCGCCAGTTCGTCACCGCTGCCTATGGAGTACGTTTGTCACCCCGGTGGTCGGTGGCCGGGGAGCAGTGGATCGACGCCAACGCCGGAGAGCTGTCCGAGGCGAGTATCCGCGTCGACCGAACTGCCCAGTGCTACGGATTAAATCTCGAGTTTCGGTACTTCCAGTCGGCAACGTCTTCCGGGGAGGACGTCTCGGACGAGTTTCGCCTGCTAGGAAAGATCCGCCTGCTCAACGTCGGGTCCGTGGCAACGCCGTCCTTATCCATCGAACGCGAGGCAGACTCCACTGGCCGAGAGCGCGCGACATCCGGGCCGAGTGATGAAACCCTACCGCCTTCAAACGAGTCGGTGGACCCCACCCGTATCGTGCGTGACATCCTGCGTGGGAGCTTCCTCTAGCCCGAAGTTCCCCGTGTTTGGTGTTGAACGACAATTATTCTGTCCGGTCGGCGACAACTACTTTGGCCGGGTGATTTCCTACGCTGGGCGCCATTTTTCTTCCTGTGGGAGGGGGAGAGATGGCGGTCACGGAGCACCAGGTCAA
>Ga0326597_10000624_pt1 | contig 61720 bp, 52 predicted proteins | sample RVTome_12_FD_203789 | JGI IMG/M metagenome (GOLD analysis project Ga0326597, IMG submission 203789) | Soil microbial communities from uranium-contaminated site in the Upper Colorado River Basin, Wyoming, United States - RVT100D185 | ecosystem: Environmental > Terrestrial > Soil > Contaminated >...
ACACCATCGGGCAGCAACCAGCGCTGACCACCGCGGCAACGCCAGCAACCGACCGCTCCGACCGCACGGCTCACCGATCCCCGAAACAAGCGTCCTGCCCGAGGCCGATCGGTGCATTCAGGCTAACGGGCGGAGACGACGGGTTCCCGGTAGCGGTCGTCGACGGCGAGTCGCGGCAACAGCACGTGCACGAGCGGCCCGATGGTCGTCGCGAACAGCACGGTGCCGACGCCAACGGTCCCGCCCAGCAGCCAACCGAGCGCAAGTGCGGTCAGTTCGATCCCTGCCCGGACGGCGCCGACGGGCATGCCGCGTCGGGCGAGGCCGGTCATCAACCCGTCGCGGGGGCCTGGCCCGAGTCCCGCACCGATGTAGTACCCCGAACCGACGCCGAACAGGACAGGCCCGGACGCCAGGAACAGCGCACGGACCGGCAGCGTGTCGGGCTCGGGCAGCCACAGCAGTGTCACGTCGATGACGACCCCGATCAGGATGACGTTCAGGACGGTCCCGAGGCCCAGCCGTTCGCGCAGCGGGATCCAGCCGCCGAGCACGACGAAGCCGACGATGATGCCAACCGTCCCGATCGGGATGCCGCTGAGCTCCGACAGGCCCTGGTGCAGCACGTCCCACGGCCCGAGCCCGAGGTTCGAACGCACCATCCCGGCGATGCCGAGTCCGCAGAGGACCAGCCCGAACACGAGCCGCGGCAGGCGGACCCGCAGGCCAGGCGCGCTCACTGGTCCGCCCGAGTCGCGAAGGCGCGGAACGCGCGGGCAGCGGGGCCGGCGGGCGGCCGGCGACCGTCTGGCGCGACATCGGGGTCGTCGCGTAGCGGGAGGTCGACCCGCACGACCCTGCCCTCGGTCGTGATCCGGCCGCCGAGCGCCTCGAACACGCCGATCATCGAGGCGTTTTCGGCGACCACGTAGTTGCGGAACTCGGTGATCCCGACCGCCAGCGCCTGGTTGGCGAGCACGCCGAGCAGGATCGTGCCGACGCCGCGGCCTCGCTGGCCCTCGGCAACGGTGATCGCCGCCTCGGCGGCATACCGGTCGTACGGTTCCCTGATGCACCTTGCGACACCAAGCCCGGGTTCGTCCGGCCGTTCGGGGTCGATGCCGACCCACGCCAGGTGATCGACCCCGTCGACCGCGATCAACTGATCCCACTCCTCGTCGCGCAACTGGTCGACGTGCCGGCCGAAGCGGAAGTAGCGGGCGTTCGCCGACAGTCGGTTGAACCCTTCCTGCAGGCGCCAGCGGTCCTCGGGTAGAAGGGGGCGGAAGATCGCACGCCCGCCGTCGCGCAGCGTGGTCTCGATGACGTCGGAGGTGGTCAGGACAGCGCCAGTCGCGCGGCGTTGAACCCGGCCGCCCCGATGACACTGCCGGCGGGGTGGCACCCGGCCCCGCAGGCGAACAGCCCGTGCACCGGCAGGTCGTACGGCATCCGTTCGTCGAAGGCGAACGTGTTGTCGACGTGGAAGATGTTGCCGCCGGTGATCCCGAAGTGGGACTGGATCCCTGCCGGGTCCAGGACATGACGGTCGACCACGAGGTCGCTGGTGCCCGGCGCGAACACGTCCACCAGGTCGAGCAGGTGGTCGACATACGACGGATCGACCCGGCCACCAGTCGGACTGGTGACCGACGGCACCCATTGCACGAACAGCGCCGCCGAGTGCAGACCGGTCCCATCGCGCATGGTGTCATCCACGGTCGTGTGCGTGTAGATCTCGATGGGCGGTGCCTCCGCGACGCCCCCGGCGGCGACCACCGACCACATCCGCCGCAGTGACCCCATTGGGTCGTCCTGGTCGTGGAGCAGGTGGATTGTCGAACCGTGCTGCCCGTGCGCGCCCGGCAACGCGGTGAACCGGGGGAGGCCACGCAGGGCGAGGTTGACCTTCAGCGTGGTCCCCGGGCGCGTCGCGAACCCGTCCACCCGGGCGGTCAGTTCGTGGCCGAGGTCGTCGCCGAGCAGGTCCCGGACCCTGAAGGGGTCGGTGGCCAGCAGGACGCGCGCCGCGGACAGTTCGTGGCCGTCCTCGAGGACGACGCCGGTGACCGCACCCGCATTGGTGGTCAGCGCGGTCACCGGTTGGCCGCGCAGGAGCGTCGCGCCCGCCCTGGCCGCGGCCTCGGCGAGGATCCGGGTGACGGTGCCCATGCCGCCGGGGACCACGGTCCATGTCCCGCCGGCGCCTGGCAGCCTGCCCATGTTGTGCACGAGGAAGTTGTGACCGGTCCCTGGCGTGTCCGGCCCACCGTGGATGCCCGGGAACCCATCGGTGACCGCCAGCATCGCGGGCAGAAGGGGGTCGTCGAACCCGTATTCGTCGAGTTGGTCCGCGACGCTGCCCGTCACCACTCGCACGAAGCGGTCACGCAACTCGGGGCGGATGTAGCGCTCGGCCGTCTCGCCGACCGGGACTGGTGGCTGCAGCCACGCAGGGGCCAGGTCCTCACGGAGTGCCGCCATGTCCCGGCCGAGCCGTTGCATGCGGCCAGCGTCGGCGTCACCCGAGAAGGACCGCAGTGCTGCGTCGTTGCCCGCGGGATTCGCGCCGAGCAGCAGGGCGCGACCGTCGTGGGTCGGAAGAAAGTAGTGCGGGTCGCGACGGATTCGTGGGATCACCACGTCGAGTTCCTCGAGCAGTTCGGGTGGCATCAGCCCGAGCAGATAGGCGCCCGTGGATGCCCCTAGCTCAGGCGCTTTGGGGAAGGGGAACTCGGTCCGGCAGGCACCGCCGACGACGTCGGCCGCCTCGACGATCGTGACCGACAACCCTGCGCGGGCCAGCACGACCGCCGCGACCAGGCCGTTGTGTCCTGCTCCAACCACGATGGCGTCCGGCACGCGATCCCTCTCGTTCTCGATAACTCGGGAACCATTCGGCGCACTGAAACGTACCTTTGTGAAGAATCCTGACCGACAGGAGCACGGTGGAGCGGCCCCGGGCGTTGGCGGGTCTGGCCGGGACAGCCGGTGTCGGACTCGCGCTCGGCGCGGCCGAACTGGGGTCCGCGGTCGTCGACGGCGTGCCGTCGCTCGTCACCGCGGTCAGTGCCTACGTGATCCCGTTCGTCCCACCGGTCGTCGAGGACGTCGTCATCGGGCTGTTCGGCACGTCGGACAAGGCCGTCCTCGCCGGTGGGACCGTCATGATCTCGTTGGTGGTCGGTGCGGTCGCCGGTCTCCTCGGCCGCGACAACCGCAGCAACGCGACGGCACTGTTCGCCGGCTTCGGCATGCTCGGCATCCTCGCTGCCGTCGGCCGGCCGCTGACCGCCCCGGTCGCGACGGTCGTGGTCACGGTCGCCGCCACCGTCGCCGGGCGAGCGGCCCTCGGTCGGCTCCTCACCCTCCTCGACCGCGCGGATGTGCGATCTCCGTATGCAGGGTCGGGTGAGCGCACACTCGGGGGCGGGGTGGGGCGCCGCCAGTTCGTGACGGCACTGGTCGGGATCGGGGCGACGGCGGTCGTCATGGCCGCCATCGCACGCAACGTGATGCGACCGGCGCCAATCGACGGGGACGAGGTCGCCCTGCCCGAACCGGCACGGGTGCTGCCGGACGTGCCGCCGGCCGCCTCGTTGGACGTCACGGGACTGACCCCGATCCACGTGGCCAACGACGACTTCTACCGGATCGACACGGCGTTGTCGGTCCCGCGGATCGACCCGGTCGAGTGGAGCCTACGGATCCACGGCATGGTCGAACGCGAGGTCGTGCTCGGCTACGCGGACCTGCTCGCCATGCCCCTGATCGAGCACGACGCGACCATCGCCTGCGTCTCGAACGAGGTCGGTGGGCACCTGGTCGGCAACGCGCGCTGGCTCGGCATCCCCTTGCCGGACATCCTCGACCTCGCTGGCGTGGTCGAGGGTGCGACACAGCTCGTTGGCCGCGCGATCGACGGATGGACCGCCGGCTTCCCCACGGAACTGGCCGTCGACGGCCGCGAGGCCATGCTCGTGGTCGGGATGAACGGGGCGGTCCTTCCTCCGGTGCACGGTTTCCCTGCGCGGCTGATCATCCCCGGCCTGTACGGGTACGTCAGCGCGACCAAGTGGCTGACCGAGATCGAACTGACGACCTGGGAAGCGTTCGACGCCTACTGGGTGCCACGCGGCTGGGCGAAGGAAGGGCCGATCAAGACCCAGTCCCGCATCGACGTACCCCGCCAGGGCAGCCGTGTCCCACTCGGTCCCACGGTGATCGCCGGCGTGGCCTGGGCGCCGACCCATGGCATCGAACGCGTCGAGGTGCGCATCGACGAAGGGGCATGGCAGACCTGCGAACTGAGCGTGCCGCTGCACGAGGACGCCTGGGTCCAGTGGCGCACCGAGGTCGACCTGGCTCCTGGGCAGCACGCCATCCAGGTCAGGGCCACCGACGGCTCGGGCCGGACGCAGGGGCAGGCACCGATGCCGCCACGCCCGGACGGCTCGGAGGGCTGGCACGAGGTGCGGGTAAGCGCCTGAGAACGGCACCCTGGACGGGCATTCGTGCGGGGGACGTGGCAGGCTTGCCCTCCATTGGGGCACCAGGAGTTTTCGTGCGTCATCCCGTTGCGACCGGCCTACTCGGCGCGGTGTTGCTCAACGCATGCGATGATATGAACCACTAGCAGCGCTTGTGCTCCGGACCTCGGCACGGCACCCCACTGGGCAGCCATGCCGACCGGAGCACACATGTCTCTCCTCAAACATCGCTCGGCCGCCCCCCCGGTCGTCGTTGACGGCCGTTGCCCCGACCCCATCGATGACCTGTTGCTTGCCGTCGCGGGCGGCGACCGCGAGGCGTTGGCCGCTCTCGAGAGTCGGATGGGTGGTCTTGTGCGTGTCAACATCCGCCGTGTCCTTCGCGACGCTTCGCGATCCGATGCGGTGACCCAGGAGTTCTTCGCCGAGGTGCCTCGGGACGTCACCAACTTCGATCCGGACCAGGACGGCGCTCGAGCGTGGCTGCTGACGCGGGCACACGTACGAGCGATGAGCGGGTTCACCTCTCCGGACACGCCGCAAGTTGTTGAACGGATCGACGTCGCCACCTCGTAGCCGATCCGAGTTGCCTCTCGCCCGGGGGTGACGGTCAGTCGTCACCCCAGGCCGTGAGGTCCTCCTCGACTTCCGTCCAAGCCGATCTCCAGCGACGGATCCGACCGCCGTCGAGGTGGACGTCGGCCGCGCCCCGCTGTGCGTACTGGTGGGCGTCTGCCCGGAACCGGATGACGAAGTGCAGCGCCGCGGTGTCGTCGGTGGTGTCCATGACCTCGACCTCGGCGATGCCGCGCCGACCGGCCATCTCGGCCCACACCTCACGGACCTCGTCGATCCCGTCGAACTCGTCGCCCGACGTCGTGTCGACGAACACGACGTCGTCGGTGAACGCGTCGTCGACGGCGTCGATGTCACCCTGCATCGCACGTCGCAGCGCCTCGACCGGAACCACACTCATGTCGACGGCTCGATGGTGACGACCACATACTTACTGGTCGGCGTGTTCGAGTCCCTGGCGACCGACTCGACCGGGACCAGCACGTTGGCCTCGGGGAAGTAGGTGGCACAGTTCCCACGGGGCAGGTCGAACGGCACGACCTGGAACCGCGGCGCCCGTCGGACGCGTCCTGCGTAGGTGCCGACCAGGTCGACCAGGTCGGTGGTCTGCAGGCCGCGGTCGGCCATGTCATCGGGATGCATGAAGACGACCCGGCGCTCGTTGTAGACGCCGCGGTAGCGGTCGTCGTCGCCGTAGATCGTCGTGTTGAACTGGTCGTGGCTGCGGACGGTCATCATGACGAGTTCGTCGTCGGCGAGGCGCGTGCGGGGCAGGTGGTAGGCCGTGAAGCGCGCTCGCCCTGCGGGCAGGCCATCGAAGCGTCCCTCGCGGGCGGGGTTGGGCAGCGCGAAGCCGCCGTGAGCACGGACCCGCCGGTTGTAGTCGTCGAAACCCGGAATCGATCGCTCGATCAGGTCGCGGATCCGGTCGTAGTCGTCGGCGAGGGACGGCCAGTCGACCGGGGTCTGCCCGAGGGTCGCATGGGCGAGTCCCGCAACAATCGCTGGTTCGGACCGCAGGTGCCCCGACACCGGCTTCTGGCGTCCTTGCGACGCGGTGACGATGCCCATCGAGTTCTCGCAACTGACGAACTGCGGCCCGGCCCCCTGCACGTCCAGGTCGGTCCGTGCGAGGCACGGAAGCAGCAGGGTCGTTGCTGCACCGACCAGGTGGGTGCGGTTCAACTTCGTGGCGATCTGCACGTTGAGGTCGACGCGGTCCAACGCCTCGGCGGCAAAGACCGTGTCAGGCGATGCGGACAGCAGGTTGCCGCCGAGGGCGACGACGACGTCGACCTCGCCGGCATGCATGGCCCTCAGCGCGTTGACGACATCGAGGCCGGGAGCGCGCGGTGGCGTGAACCCGACCCCTTCGGCCAGGCCATCCAGGAACGCATCGGTCGGGTGCTCCCAGATCCCGACGGTGCGGTCGCCCTGCACGTTGCTGTGCCCGCGCACGGGGCACAGACCTGCCCCCGGCATGCCGATGGCCCCGCGCATCAGCGAAAGGTTCACGATCTGTTGGATCGTGCCGACCGCGTGTTCGTGCTGGGTCAGGCCCATGGCCCAGCACCAGATGATCCGATCGGTGCCTGCCAACAGGTCGGCGACCTCGGACAGGCGACCGCGGTCGACGCCGGCCTCGGACTCGATGGCGTCCCAGCCGTGCTGGTCGATGGCCGCAACAAGGTCGTCCCACCCCGTCGTGTTGGCCGCGACGTAGTCGTGCGCGATGCCGCCGTTGCCTGCCCGGTCGCGCTCGAGCAGCTGTTTCTGCAGACCGGTCAGCAGGGCGAGGTCGCCCCCGATCCGTACCGGCAGGTGCAGGTCCGCGAGGTCCTGGCCGCGGACCGCCTTGGCCCACCGCGACGGCCGCGCGAGATCCTGCGGGTTGCGGAAGTGGCGCAGACCGGTTTCGGGCAGCGGGTTGATCGACACGATCGTCGCGCCACGCTCCTTGGCGGCCTGCAACGCCGACAACATCCGAGGGTGGTTGGTGCCCGGGTTCTGACCGATGACGACGACGACATCGGCCTGATCGAAGTCCTCGAGCAAGACCGTTCCCTTGCCGACGCCGATCGTGCTGCCGAGCGCATGCCCGGACGACTCGTGGCAGAGGTTGGAGCAGTCCGGCAGGTTGTTGGTCCCCAACGCGCGGACGAACAACTGGTAGAGGAACGCTGCCTCGTTCGACGCCCGTCCGGACGTGTAGAAGATCGCGCGGTCAGGGCTCGTCAGTTCCCGCAGCCTCGCGCCCACGAGCGCGAAGGCGTCGTCCCAGGCGATCGGTTCGAAGCGGTCGCGACGTCGGATCACGGGGTTCGTGAGACGCCCCGCGTCGTTCAGCCAGCGGTCCGACTTCGCCGCCAGGTCCGACACCGTGAAGCCAGCCAGCCACTCGGGCGTGACCGTGTCACGCGTCCCCGCGTCGGCGATTGCCTTGGCCCCGTTCTCGCAGAACTCCGCGATGGAGCGGTCGCCGTCCGGGTCGGGCCATGCGCACGACGGACAGTCGAAACCGGCGTGCTGGTTCGCGCGCCGCAGCAGAGGCAGGCCTCGGGCAACGCCGGCTTGCTGCCATACCGACCGCATCGCGGCGGACACGCCCGCGAACCCGGCGGCGGTCGGTTTCGGGTCCTCGACCCGCAAGGAGCCCGTCGGTGCGGTCGGGCCGAGGTCAGCGCGCAGGCCGTCGGTCGACCTCAGGACGCGACCGTCGTCGGTCGACATCAGGAGGCGACCGTCACGCCGTCGACGACGTCGAGGCGGTCTGCCTGGCTGTAGACGTTCGCCCCCGTCGAGCGTAGGAACCCGATCAGGGCGATCCCGCTGCGCTCGGCCATCTCGACCGCGAGGCTGGACGGTGCCCCGATGGCGCACACCACCCCGACCCCCGCCATCGCGGCCTTCTGGACCAGTTCGAACGAGGCGCGTCCCGACAGGACCAGAATCCGGTCGGTCCACGGCAGGTCGCCGTCGAACACCGCCGCGCCGACGAGTTTGTCGAGCGCGTTGTGCCGCCCGACGTCCTCGCGGGCGCCGAGCAACGTGCCGTCGGTCGCGGCGATCCCTGCGGCGTGCAGTCCACCGGTGCGACCGAAGGCCTCCTGCGCGGCACGGAGCTGGTCGGGGAGGTCCCACAGCACGGTGGCCGGGACCGGGCTGGACGGTTCCGGGACCGATGGCACCGACGAGATCGCCCGGTCGATGGACGCCTTCCCGCAGATCCCGCACGCCGAGGTCATCGCGCCGGTCCGGTCGAGAGCCGACAGGTCAGGGAGGCAGTCGCCGCGAAGGGTCACCGTGACCGCGTTGTGGTCCTGCCGGCCGAGGTCGCGGGCGCACCACGAGACGTCGACGACGTCGCCGCGGCCGCCGATCACGCCCTCGGCGTACAGCCAGCCGACGGCGAGTTCCGCATCGTGGCCTGGCGTACGCATCGTGACCGAGAGATGACGATGCTCGCCGCCGGCGGCCACCCGAATCGCGAGTGGTTCCTCGACGGCCAGGACGTCGTCCTGGTGGCCGGCCCCATCCGGTCCGACGCGCAGGATGCGGGTGGGTGCGGTCGGGGCGTGTCGCACCGATCGATCGGGCATTGGGCGACCTCCTGACAGGCTGTCAGGTTAGTGTCGCGCCGACTGCCACGGTGGTCGGCCGAGCCGACCCACGTCGAGGAGGAAATCACTTGACCGAGCTCTTCGATTCGGCGAGCCAGCGGGTCACGCGGGCGCAGCGGTACCTGGAGATGTCCGACGACGCCATCGAGCGGCTGCGGTTGCCGGCGAGTTCTCTGAAGGTGTCGATCCCGGTGCGGATGGATGACGGGACGCTGCGGACCTTTCCCGGCTACCGCGTCCGCTACGACGACACGCGAGGTCCGACCAAGGGTGGTATCCGGTTCCACCCGCGGGTCTCGGTCGACGAGGTCACGACCCTCGCGCTGTGGATGACGCTGAAGTGCGCGGTGCTCGACCTGCCCTTCGGAGGTGCCAAGGGCGGCGTCACCGTCGACGCCGGCAGCCTGTCGCCTGCGGAACTCGAACGGCTCTCCCGTGGCTACATCGCCCACATCGTCGACTTCATCGGCCCGGACCGCGACATCCCCGCGCCGGACGTCGCCACCGACGCGCTCGTCATGGGCTGGATGGTCGACGAATACAACAAGATCCGGCGGGGCCACTATCCGGCCGTCATCACGGGCAAGCCCCTCGCGCTCGGTGGGTCGCTCGGACGCGAGACGGCGACAGCCATGGGAGCCTTCCACGTCCTACAGGAACTGGTAGAGCGCCATGTGGATGCCAAGGAACCGACGGTGGCGATCCAGGGCTTCGGCAACGCCGGCAGCCACCTTGCGACGCTCCTCGCGGCCGCCGGCTACCGCGTCGTCGCGGTGAACGACTCGAAGGCCAGTCTCTGTGACGCCGATGGTCTGGACGTGGCGGCCCTCGTCGAGCACAAAGACGTCACCGGGAGCCTGGATGGTGCTCCCGACGGCGACCTCATCGATCCCGAGGAACTGCTGACCCTCGACGTCGACGTGCTCGTGCCGGCTGCGCTCGAGAACGCGATCACTGAGGCCAACGCGCACGACGTGAAGGCCAAGATGATCCTCGAGGTGGCGAACGGACCGGTCGCAATCGAAGCGGACGACATCCTCGAGAAACGCGGGATCGTGGTCGCTCCGGACATCCTGACCAACGCCGGTGGCGTCACGGTGTCCTACTTCGAGTGGGTCCAGAACCTGCAGCGCGAACGCTGGACCGGGGACGAGGTCGCGTCACGTCTGAAGACTCGGATGCTCGCCGAGACGCGCAACGTCGCCGATGTCTCCGCCGACCTCGGCGTGCCCTACCGGACCGCCGCCTACGTGCTCGCCCTGCGGCGGATCGGCGAGGCGATCGACGCCACGGGAACGAGCGTCCTGTTCGGCGACGGCTGATCGCCCACGCCGCTGCCTACCCTTTGACGGCGGCTGACGCAGCAGGCGGGCACATGGAACCGGTGGACACGAGGCCGCACGAGCGCGCGGCCTCGGTCGCTGCGGTTGCCGCCCTTGCCGTCTCGCAGCCACTGCTGGGCGTACTCGGTGACAACCCGGCGTTCTTCATCGCGCGCGCGAATCCCCGGGCCGACGCGCTGGTTGCCGCCGTGCTGGTCGGGTTGGTGGCTCCTGCGATCGCGGCGGGGGCCGTCCACCTCGCCGGGCGCGCATCGCCACCAGTGACGCGCGTCGTGCACGGCGCGCTCTTCGGCATGTTCACGGGATGGGCGGCCGGCCAGGTCGCCGACCGAGCCGGGCTCGGCGTCATCGCGGTCATCGTCGTCGCGCTCGTGGTCGGCGCGCTCCTGGTCGCCGCCTACCACCGTGTCGAGGCACTCCGCTGGGTCGCGCGGTACGGCGTCGTCGTGCCCGTCCTGGTCGTTGCCCTGTTTGTCCTCGCGTCACCGACGGCTGCACTGCTGCGGGGCCCAGGGCAGCAACGGGTGGTCGCGGCCGAGGTCGCCCGCGATCTCCCGCTGGTCGTGATCGTCCTCGACGAACTGCCCACCGTGTCCCTGCTGGCCGACCTCGACACGATCGACGCCGACCGCTACCCCAACATCGCCTCGCTCGCCGCAGACGGCGTCTGGTACCGCGGCGCAACGACTGTTGCTGCGCGATCGAACCACGCCGTCCCTGCACTGCTGTCGGGCCTGTATTCCGACAACAGCAGGATCCCCAGTTGGATCGACTGGCCGGTCAACCTCATGACGATCCTCGGTGGGTCGTACGACGTGTACGCCCGCGAACCGGTGACCGGGCTGTGTACGCCGGCGGTGTGCGAGGACGCCGGCCCACGCACCGACGACGCCGTCGCGCCCACCGGTTGGCGCAGCCTGTTGGCCGATGTCGGCTTCGTCGCCCTGCACGTCACGCTGCCCGACCGGGTCACGGTGGCCCTGCCGGCCATCGACGAGACCTGGGGAAACTTCGGCGGGGACCCGATCGACGGCGAGCCGCCCTCGGACCTCGACGAGGCCGTCATCATGGCCGAACGCAAGCAGCACAGCGGAATGCTCGACGCCGCGGCCGCCGAGTTCGAGGCCGGACGGGTGGACGACTTCGACGGATGGATCCGGCCACTCGACGGACGGGGGACGCTGTTCGTGCTGCACACGCTGACCCCGCACAAGCCGTGGGAGTACCTTCCAACAGGACGGCGCTACATCGACGTGCCGCGTATCGGCCTCGATGAGGACGCCAACATCGTCAACGACGAGTGGCGGTTGCGGTTCGACGAGCGGCGGCACCTGCTGCAGACCGGCTTCGCCGATCGCCTGGTCGGCAGGGTCCTCGACGACCTCCGTGCTCACGGGCTGTACGACGAGGCCATGATCGTGCTCGTGGCCGACCACGGGCAGGCATTCGTCCCCGGGGAGCAGGGCCGCGAGCCGCAGCGGGACAACCTCCATGGGATCGTCGACGTGCCGCTGATCGTCAAGTACCCCGATGGACCCGCCGGGATCATCGACGATCGGACGACCGAGACGGTCGACATCGTGCCGACGATCGTCGACGTGCTCGGTATCCGGGCCGACCTCGCCTTCGACGGGGCCAGCTTGCGGGGGCCCGTCGATCCCACCCGTCAGCGGCACCTGCTGACCCCTGACGGAACGACGCCGTACGACTGGGATCCCGAGGGGCTGGCCCGCGAACTCGCTACGCGCCACGCCTGGTACGGCACGGACACCGGATGGGATGCGGTCTGGCACGCCGGGCCGTATCGGCACCTGATCGGACGCCGGGTCGACGACCTGGTCGGGGACACCCCAGCCGAGATGCTGGCTGCGTTGGACCGCACCTACCTGTTCGAGTTCGTCCCTGGCGGTCTTGCGCCGTCGATGATCGGCGGAGGGATCGCCTACGCGCCGGGGACGTTCGACGAGCCACCATTCCTCGCGGTCGCCGTCAACGGGCGGGTCGTAGGGATCGCTCGAGTTGTCGAGTTGCGCGAGGAGGTCGCGCCCTTCGCCGCCCTGGTGCCGCCGGACGCCTTCGATCCGCAGCACAACCGCGTCGCCGTCTACCTCATCGAGGAGGACCAGGACGGTCAGGTGGTGCTGCGCCAGCCAGGGGGTGGCTGATGATCATGCCTCCCCCACAGGGGGGAGGGGCCGGCGTTGCCGGCCTGGGGGGGTGGTTGATGATCATGCCTCCCCCACAGGGGGGAGGGGCCGGCGTTGCCGGCCTGGGGGGATGCCATAGAGGTCATGGGCGAGCATCGGGTTCGTCCAGTCCGTGGAGCCGCCGCCAGATCACGATGCCGTACCCGATGGCCGCGATGGCCGTGAAGGTGAACCACTGCACCGCGTAGGACAGGTTGCTGCCGGCGTCGATGTCGGGGGCCGGCTGGGGGACCGGGAGGTCGCCGTCCTGTGCCGGGTCCTGACCCGTGAGGTGCAGGACCACCGGGAGGAGGTCGCCCGAGACCTGGGGGTCGAGGCGTTGGACGTCGGCATGGAAGACCACCGTGAGATCGCCGCCAACAGGATCCGTGGGTCCGAATCCCGGCTGCTCGCCCGACTCCTCCAGCCACCCGGTCACGGTGACCGCGACGTCGGTCGTGGACACCGTCCTCGGCTCGTTGCCCGTTGGCGTCGTCGGTGGCACCCACCCGCGACGCACCAGCACGGCGCGACCGTCACCGAGCGCGAGTGGCGTGAGCACGTCGAAGCCGTTGCGCCCCTGGTAGGCACGGTTGCGCTGATGGACGGTCTCGTCCTGCCGATAGACCCCGGTCACCGCCACGGGCGTGTACTCACGATCGTCGGGGGTGCGCTCGACCGCACCGTCCATCGGGATGGGCGCCTGCTCGAGGCGTTCGGCCACGCGCTGCTGGAGGGCCTGCTCCTGCTCGTACCGGCGCAGCTGCCACATGCCGAGCTGCGGGAACGTCACCAGGATGGCCAGGATCACCGCGTGCGCGACGAGCCAGCGAGGCTGCAGGAGGCGACGCATCGATGGGGGCGTCACGCCCCGCCCGCGCCGACGCGGACGTCGGGCGCACCGAGGCGTGTGGCATCTGCCGTGCGGTCGTCGGGCATCCTCTGTGACTCCCGCTCGGCCGCCACCCTTGCCTCGTAGTGCGCGATCTCGCGTTTGATCGTGTCGTCGTCCCAGTCGAGGACCTCAGCCATCAACTCGGCAACGATCGGAGCCGCTGCGACGCCCCGGTCCCACGACTCGATCGAGATCCGCATCCGCCGGGTCAGCGCGTCGTCGAGGTGCAGAGCGCCCTCGTTGCTCGCGGCGTACAGCGCCTCGACCTGTAGGTAGTCGTCGGCTGACGGAAGCGGCCGCGCGAGCTCGGGCCGATCGGCCAGCAGGTCGAGGATCTCGGTGATCCGGTTGCCGTGACGGTTCAGCAGGTGCTCGATCCTGGCCACGTGCAGTCCGGACTCGGCGGCGATCCTGCGACGCTGGTTCCACATGGCGTGGTACCCCGACGCTCCGATGAGCGGGACGTCGGCGGTCACCGACTTCGGGACGCGGCGGTCGAGACCGTGGACGACGGCATCGACCGCGTCGGCCGCCATCACGCGGTAGGTCGTGTACTTGCCGCCGGCGACGGTCACGAGGCCCGCGACCGTCTGTGCGACGGCGTGCTCGCGGGACAGTTTGCTCGTCGCCTCGGACTCGCCATACAGCAGCGGTCGCAGTCCGGCGAACACGCCTTCGACGTCCTCGTGCGTGAGGGGCGTGTTGAGGACGCGGTTCGTGCGGTCGAGCAGGTACTGGATGTCGGTGGCCGAGGCGGCCGGATGCGATTTGCCGAGGTCCCAATCGGTGTCGGTCGTGCCGATCAGCCAGTGCCGGCCCCACGGGACGATGAACAGAACAGACGTCTCGGTCCGCAGGATGATGCCGGCGTCGGCGTGGATCCGGTCGCGCGGGACCACCAGATGGATGCCCTTCGAGGCGCGGACCCGGATGCGACCACGGCCGGCCAGCTGCTGGACGTCATCGGTCCACACGCCGGTGGCGTTCACGACCTGGCGGGCGCGAACGTCGATGTCCTCGCCCGACTCGCCGTCTCTGATCGTGACCCCGGTCACCCGCTCGCCCTCGCGGAGGAATCCCTTGACGCGGGTCGACGTGGTGATCGCCGCGCCGTAGCGCGCGGCCGTCCGTGCCAGGCTCATCGTGTGGCGGGCGTCGTCGACCTGGGCGTCCCAGTACTTCACCGCGCCGACCAACGCGTCGCGGCGCAGCGACGGGGCCTCGCGCAGCGCCTGCCTGCGGGTCAGGTGACGGTGTCGTGGCAGGTGCCCGCCCCCGCCGATGGTGTCGTACATCGCGATCCCGGCGCCGACGTACAGGCGCTCCCAGACTGCGTGGGTCAGCGGGTACAGGAACGGAACCGGCTTGACCAGGTGCGGCGCCAACCGATCGAGGATCAGGCCGCGTTCGGTCAGCGCCTCCCGGACGAGGCCGAAGTTCAGCTGTTCGAGGTAGCGCAAGCCGCCATGGATCAGCTTCGAGGACCGCGATGAGGTCCCGGCGGCGAAGTCGCGCTGCTCGACGAGCGCGACCGACAGTCCCCGTGTCACGGCGTCGAGTGCGATCCCACATCCCGTCACACCGCCACCGATGACGACCACGTCGAAGACCTCGCCACGAAGGCGCTGCAGCGACTGGGCCCGTTGGCCGGGCGAGAGACGGTCGAACTCCACGTGTGTGCACCTGGTCGGTCAGCACCGGTGGCCGGAGGGTACTTCGTCCGCCGGGGTCGACGGTCGTGGGTGCAGCCCTGACGACACGTGCGGGTGGGCATCGGTAGCGTCGGCCCGACGACGAGAGTTGGGATGGCGATGCGTGTTGCGCTGATGATCGAGGGCCAGGAGGACGTGACCTGGGACGAGTGGCAGGCGCTCGCCAGGGCGTGCGAGGATGGCGGGTACGACGCGCTCTTCCGCTCCGATCACTACATGTCGCTGATGGGGCACCCGCCGCGGGCCGCGTTGGACGCCTGGGCGACGCTGTCGGCACTGGCGGCCGCCACGTCGACGCTGCGTCTCGGGACGCTGGTGTCCCCGGCGACGTTCCGGCACCCATCCGAACTGGCGAAGGTGGTCACGACCGTCGACCACGTGTCAGCGGGCCGCGTGGAGCTCGGGATGGGCGCCGGCTGGAACGAGCGCGAGCACGCGGCCTACGGATTCCCGTTCCCCGAGCTGGGCGAACGGTTCGATCGCCTCGAGGAACAGGTCGAGGTCGTGCGCCGCTCGATGTCCGAGGACGTCGTCGACTTCGCTGGCGAGCACTACAGGCTCGAGTCCCTGGAGGCCAGGCCGCGGCCCGTCCAGACACCGGTCCCACTGCTGATCGGTGGCGGGCTCGGATCGCGGTCAGCCCGGCTCGCCGCACGCTGGGCGGACGAGTACAACAGCATCGGTGCCGGCGTCGCCGAACTACCGGAGCGGCGCGCCCGCCTCGAGCACGCGTGCCGTGACGCGGGCCGCGACCCGATCCCGCTCAGCATCATGACCGGGACGATCGTCGGGCGTGATCGCGACGAGGTGGCCGAACGCGCCAGGGCGGTCGTCGGACGCATCAGTGCGGACCTCGACGTCGACGAGTTCCTCGCGTCACGCCGCGACTCATGGATCATCGGGACCGTCGACGAGGTCGTGGAACGGATCCGCGCCTACGAGGCCGTCGGCGTGTCCCGGGTGATGCTGCAGCACCTCGACCATCGCGACCTCGACGCCGTCGGGTTGATCGCCCATCAGGTCATCCCGGCCGTGCGTTGATCGAACCAGGCAACACCGCGTCGAGCACCACGGCCCCGGCGAGGCCGGCCACGATCGTCCATGGCACCGACCTGGTCCGAAACGCCACGACGGCGGCGATGACGCCGGCAAGGGTGACCGGGTGGAGTGGATCGATCCCATCGCCGTCGGGGCGGAGCAACGGGGGGATCGCGAGCGCGGACAGTGCCGCTGCGGGGATGTATCGCAGCGCCCGCTGCAGCGTTTCGGGGAGCCGGTCGGTGCGGTCCGCGAACACGAAGAACACGGCACGGATCACGTAGGTGCCCACACCGACGATGAGCACGGTCGCCCATACGCGACTGGTCATGCCTCCCCCCTGAGGGGGGAGGGGCCGGCGTTGCCGGCCTGGGTTCGTCGCTCGGTGACGACCCCGGCTGCGATGCCCGCGAGCGCACCGAGCGGCATCCCGGCGTTCGCGGGCAGATCGAGAGCAAGCGTGGCGACGGCACCGCCGACCACGGCGGCGACGACGCCGGGCCGGTCCCTGACAGCCGGCGGCAACAGCGCGAGGAACACGAGGGGGATAACCAGTGGCAGTGGCAACGTGTCTGGGATGGCGGCACCTACCAGCAACCCGACCACGGAGCAGGTCTGCCACGTGACCCACAGAGTCACCCCTGCGCCGGTGAAGTAGGCAAGGCGACGATGCGGGTCGTCGAGGTCGTCGGCGGCGACGACGGTGACCGCGTAGGTCTGGTCGGTCAGCAGATAGGCGGACGTCGCGCGCGCCCAGCCGGGCGTCCCGCGGATGTACGGGGCCAGCGACGCCCCATACATGAGCATCCGCAGGTTGATGACCAGGGCTGTCGTCGCGGCGACCCACACGGCGGCGTCACGGGCCAGCAGGTCGACCGCCGCCAGTTGGGCCGCTCCGGCGAAGATCATGATCGAGAATGCTTCGGTCGTGACGACGTCGAGGCCGGCGTCGCCAGCAGCGATACCGAACACGAGCCCGAACGGGATGACCCCGACGGCCACGGGAAGGATCGAGACCACGCCCGTTCTCGCGTCATCGCGCAGCACCGGTCACCTTTCGACGGGCCGCGCAGGATGGCACACCTGTCGAGGTTCCATGGAGATGTCACACCTGCCCCGTACCGTCTGTGTGGTCTCCCTGACGAAGGAACGACGGTGACCTCGACGCCGTTCATGATGCTGGTTCTGCTCGCCCTCGCCGGCGCGGCGGGTGCCGTCGTCGCCCGTTTGTTGGCACGCCGGCGCGGCACGATGGCGCAGGACCTGATCGGCTCGCTGCGCGCCGAACTCGACAAGCAACGACACGAGTTCGAGGCACAACGCGATGATGCGCTGCACCGCGCGATCCAGTCGGTGGTCGCGATCACCAGCGACCAGCTCGGCCACCACATGCAGGCGGGGACCGATCAACTCGACCACCGCAACGAACTCGTCGGCGAGCGGCTGCAGGCCATGGACGAGCACCTGAAAGAGGTCCGTTCGCTCGTCGGCATGCTCGAGCAGCGGCGTGCGACGTCCATGGGCGAACTCGCCGAACGCCTCGAATTCGCCGGACGCGCGACGGCCGAACTCTCGCGCACGACCGACGCTCTTCGAAGCGCACTGTCCAGCTCCCAGGTGCGGGGCCAGTGGGGCGAACGGATGGCCGAGGACGTGCTGCGGACCGCAGGATTCGTCAAGGGGATCAACTACCTCAAGCAGGCCAGTACCAACGCCGGGCGCCCGGACTACTCGTTCCCCTTGCCGGCCGGCCGCGTCGTGCACATGGACGTGAAGTTCCCGCTCGACAACTACATGCGCCACCTCGAGGCGGCGACCGACCACGAGCGCGGCACGACCCTGAAGGATTTCCGGCGGGACGTTCGCAACCGGGTCAAGGAACTGTCCAGGCGGGACTACATCGACACCGTCGACGGCACGCTCGACCAGGTGCTGCTGTTCCTGCCGAACGAGCACCTGTACGCATTCATCCACGAACACGACCCCGCACTGCTCGACATCGCCCTGCGCTCCAAGGTCGTCCTGTGTTCGCCCCTGACACTGTTCGCGGTCCTGGCGGTGATCCGTCAGGCGGTCGACGACCACGTCATGCATGTCCGGTCGGGCGAGATCCTCGACGTGCTCGGATCGTTCGGCAAGCAGTGGGACCAGTTCACCGAGGAACTCGAGCGGCTGGGCAAACGTCTCGACAGCGCCCGCAACGCCTTCGAGTCGGTGAACGGCCCGCGGCGTCGGCAACTCGAGCGTCAACTCGATCGCGTCGAGGACCTGCGACGCGGCGAGGCCGAGGCGGCGATCGTCTCCCTGCCTGGGCGACAGGCGGCAGCCGGCTGAACAAACCTGCGTCGATACGCTCGACCACCATGGCACCCAACGACGACCGGCCGCTCAGCGACTTCGCCCCCGTGGCGTTGCGGCCGGAGCGGACCCGAGCGGCCGCGTGGACCGTCCTCGCCGTGCTCGTGATGGCGGCCGCGGTGTGGTTCCTCGTCGACATGGGTGCCGGGTTCTTCCCGGTCGCGTTCCTGCTCGTGGCAGCGGCCCCTCTGGTGTTCTTCGGGGGGCAACTGCTCGCGCCCGACCAGTTCACGGTCCGGCTCGAGCCGGACGAACTCGAGATCCAGCAGTTCTGGCGCCATCGCACCATCGCCTGGGAACACGTCCGGCGGGCGCGGGTGGCACGCACCGCAGGCGAGCACGTCCTCGAACTCGATGCCCCGGCTGCCGGCGGACTCGTGTCCGTCATGCTCCCCCTCGGTTGCGACCTCGATGCCATGCACCGGTTCCTCCGCGCCCGGCTCGGCCTCACCCCGGAACCGGCTGACGTGACCGACGGGATGGGCTGACGTACGCTGCCCAGGGACCGGCCCCCACTTCACCGAAAGGTGGCCCGTGCCCATCTCCGAAGCCCTGTCGTACGACGACGTGCTACTGGTCCCGCAGGCCTCCGCGGTCCTGCCTCGCGACGTCGACGTCGCGACCTCCCTGCACCGGTCGATCACCCTGCGCGTACCACTGCTGTCGGCCGCGATGGACCGTGTCACCGAAGCGGACATGGCCATCGCCCTGGCCCGCCAGGGGGGGCTCGGCGTCATCCACAAGAACGTGTCGGTGACAACGCAGGCCGAGATGGTCGAGGACGTGAAGCGTTCGGAGTCCGGGTTCATCTCCGATCCGGTCACTCTCACGGCGCAGGACCGCGTCGCCACCGCCTTCGAGTTGATGGCCCGTTACCGGGTTTCCGGGTTCCCAGTCGTCGGGGACGGCGAGACGCTCGTCGGCATCGTGACCAACCGTGATCTTCGTCTCAACGCCGACCCGACCGCACCGATCTCGGACTACATGACCGCTGACGGTCTGGTGACCGCGGTCCTCGGTACGACGCTCGAACAGGCGCGGGACCTCATGCAGGAGCACCGAGTCGAGAAGCTGCCCATAGTCGACAATGGTCGGCTCGTCGGGCTCTTCACGTTCAAGGACGTCGAGAAGGTCCGCAAGTACCCCGATGCCGCCAAGGACGACCGCGGCCGGCTGCTCGTCGCCGCAGCCGTCGGCGTCGGCCCGGACGGCGAGGAACGGGCCGAGGCACTCGTTCACGCCGGTGTCGACCTGCTCGCGGTCGATTCCGCGCACGGCCACTCCGCCGCGATCCTCGAGTTCGCCGCGAAGATCAAGGACCGGTTCCCGGACACGCCGCTGATGGTCGGCAACGTCGCCACGAGCGACGCCGTCCGCGCGTGCGCAGACCACGGTGCTGACGTCGTCAAGGTGGGCGTCGGCCCGGGCTCGATCTGCACGACCCGGGTCGTGACCGGCGTCGGTGTCCCGCAGTTCACCGCGGTCAGCGACTGCGCCGAGGCTGCGCTCGACGTCGGCATCGCCAGCGTTGCCGACGGTGGCATCAAGTATTCCGGCGATCTGGTGAAGGCCCTCGCGGCCGGTGCCACCGCCGTCATGGTCGGCAATCTGTTGGCCGGGACCGACGAGTCGCCGGGTGATCTCGTACTCGTCGGTGGTCGCCGGTACAAGGAGTACCGCGGCATGGGGTCGCTGGACGCCATGCGGGCCGGGTCGGCCGACCGTTACTTCCAGGAGCGGTCCGAGGGCCCGACGCCCGGCACCATGTCCGGCACGAGCAAGCTCGTCCCGGAAGGGGTGTCAGGTCTGCTGCCCTACCGCGGTCCTGTCGGGGACGTGACCGGACAACTCGTCGGCGGGTTGCGGTCGGGGATGGGCTATCTCGGTGCGCGTGATCTCCGCTTGCTTCGCGAGCGGGCCATGTTCGTGAAACAGACCGCCGCCGGCGCGCGCGAGTCGCACGTCCACGACCTCGATGTCGTGCACGAGGCACCGAATTATCAGACCCCCTGACAGGGCGGTGGGCCGCATCGCGGCGGGAGTGGGGCTCCGGGTCCAATTCGGCGCGCACAGGCCCTGCTGTGCGCTGCCAGGGCGTGTATAGGCTCGGTTCGCACTCGATGAACAGGTGACGATTGCGGTCGCTCTTGTCCACGGCGTGGCACCTGGTCCGGCACCGCGCCGTGGCGGATCGCACCGTCCTGCTCGCCGCCGCCGTGACGATCGTTCTCGCGACCACGCTGCTGGCTGCTGGGCCCCAGTACGCCGCGGCGGTGGCCGAATCCGGCCTGCGCGAGCGCCTGGCGACCCAGCCGGGCGACGACATCGGCATCGAGGTGTCGCTGCGTGCCGAGTCGGACCGGGTGGCCGAACTGGACGCGTTGGTACAGGCACGTGTCGACGCGACCGTGTCCCCCTGGCTCGAACGCACCGAACAGGTCGTCGAGTCGGACTCGCTGCGTGAAGGTCCGCTGCCGGATCGCCACATCACCTCGCTGGCGACGGCCTCGATGCTCGAGCAGGAGGCGACCCTTGTCGAAGGAGCCTGGCCGGCATCGGACGCGCAGACGCCGATCCAGGCGGTGCTGCACGAGCAGGCCGCCACGCACCTCGGGATCGGGGTCGGCGACACGTTCACCTTCCTCGGTCGCGACGAGCGCCAGGTCGAGGTCCAGATCGTGGGTGTCTATCTGCCAGACGACCTCGACGAGCGGATATGGTGGAGGTCCGCCTTCCTGACCGTCGGTGTTGTCGAGGGGACAGGATTCACCTTCGTCGGTCCGCTGGTCACCGACGCCGATGGGTTCGAGCGCCTCGGTGAGTATCGCGCGACGATGCGGTGGCGCAGCCTGCCGGATGCCGCGGCCGTCACCGCCCCCGAGATCGGGCCCCTACGTCGCGAGCTCGGCAGTCTCGACCGCCTGCTCGAGGACCTGCCCGACGTCGGCGCCGTGACCGTCCGGTCCGGGCTTCGCGACATCCTCGCCGACGCCGTGGTGACGCTTCGCGCCACGCTGGCAGCAGTCATCGTCACGACGATCCAACTCGTGGTCCTTGCGCTGTACGCGCTGGGGCTCGCAGCCGGGCTTCTCGTCGACGGTCGTCTCGTCGAGACCGAACTGGTCCGCGCCCGAGGCGCCGAGCCCCGCCAACTCGGCGCAGTTGCCGCCGTCGAGGGGCTGCTCCTCGTTGTCCCCGCCGTCTTCGCGGCGCCATGGTTGGCATCCGTGCTGGTCCGCATCCTCGCGTCGACCGGTGTCCTTGCGGAAGTGGGCCTCGTGCTCACGCCGCGTGTCGACGTCGGGTCGTTCGTCGCCGCCGCCATCACCGGCTTCGCGTCGGTCGTCGTCCTGACCATCCCGGCTGTGGGGTCGGCACGGACCTTCACGGGAACGCGGGCGGCCCGTGGACGCGCCACCGGTGCGCCCTTCGCGCAGCGGACCGGACTCGACCTCGCCCTGTTGGTCGTCGCCCTGCTCGGACTTTGGCAGTTGCGCCGGGTCGGCGGTCCGGTCCAGGACGATGCCGCCGGGCGCGCGGGGATCGACCCGTTGCTCGTCGCCGCTCCGGCACTCGGCCTGCTCGCGGGCGCGGTGCTCACCCTGCGGCTGGTCCCACTGGCTGGCAAGATCGCCGAGCGGCTGGTCGCCCGCGCCCGCTCGCTGGTGCCTGTCCTCGGCGCCTGGCAGTTGTCGCGACGTCCGGGGCGGCTGGCACGGTCGGTGCTGCTGCTCGTGCTCGCCGTGGCGATCGGGACGTTCGCCGCCACCTACGGTGGTACGTGGGCACAGTCGCAGGCCGACCAGGCCGGCGTCGCCGTCGGCGCGGACCTCGTGGTCACGCCCGACACCAGCGCGGGAGCCGCCTTCGCGTCCGCGCAACTCGCCTCGGCGTACCGTCAACTGGCCGGCGTCGACGCGGTTACTCCAGCCACGACCAACCGCATCCCGCTGCCACGCAATCGCGGGTCGGCCGTGCTCATGTCGCTCGACAGCAGGACGGCGCTGGACATCCTCACCGTCCGTGACGACCTGCTGTCCGACACGCCCGCCGAGACGCTCGCCGACCTGTCACGACCCATCGAGCTCGTCGGCGTGCCGATGGAGGGCGACGAGCCGGTCTCGCTCACGGGCCGGTTACAGGTGGACGAGGTCGAGGGTGTCGTGGCCGGGGGGCGGATCGGGCTGCAGTTCGTCGTCCAGGACGGCGATGGGCTGGTTCACCGCCTCGGACCGTTCGAGGCCCCGGTGGCGTCGCAGCCGAGCCAGATGACGATGCCGCTGCGCGTCGAGGTCGGGGGCGTCGTGGCCGGGATCACGGCGCCGGTCCAGCTGCTTGGCATCGACATCGCCGTGCGACCGTCGGCGACGCAGAACGGCGCCGAGATCCTGCCGGACCCACCGCCGTTGTTCGAACTGACGCTCGGCGACCTTGCGGTCGACGGACAACCGATCGGGCTCGGCGAGATCACGTGGACCGCACCCCAGCCGACGATGTCGACGCCACCGACTGCGGCGCCCCTGCTGCAGGAGATCACGGTCAGGGGAGACACCCTGCGGTTGCGCGGCAGCCCTGGTTCCTCCCTGATCGGTTCCGGTCTCACGACGTTTCGCGTCGTGCCCGATCGGGTGACCGGTGGCTCCGGTATCCCTGTACTCGTCACGCCGGCATACCTCGAGGCGTTGGGGGTCGAAGTCGGCTCCGAGATACTCGTGCGACTGTCCGGCGCCTCGCTGCCGATCCAGATCGTCGGGACGATCGGCGTGGTCGCCGGGATGCCCGATGAGGACTACGGGATCCTGGCCGACATCGCCACGCTCGCCACGTACCGCTATCACGTCGCCAGGGACATCACGGTGCCCGACACCTGGATGCTGGCTGTCGACGCTGCTGCGCATTCGGACATCGCGGATCGGCTCGAGGTCGCGCCCTTCGCGTCCATGTCCGTGCTCGATCGGGCCGAGGCGACCCGTTCGCTGCGCACGGACCCGGTCGCCATCGGCCTGATCGGTGCACTCACGCTGGGGTTCGGTGCGGCGGCCGCGTTCGCGGCCGTCGGGTATCTGGTGTCCGCCATCGTCGCGGCGCGTGAGCGTCTCGGGGAGTTCGCGCTGCTCCGCGCGCTCGGCACGTCACACGCCGAGACCCGGCGGTGGCTGACCCTCGAGTCCGGTTCGACCGTCCTGGTGAGCCTCGGCGGCGGCGTCGGTCTCGGTCTCGGCCTCGCCTGGATCATCCTGCCGTCCGTGTCTCTGGCACGGGATGGCGGCATCGCCATACCGAACCCTGTCGTCGTGATCCCCTGGACGACGATCGCCCTTGTCACCGCAGGGGCGGCCGCCGTGCTGTTCACGGTGCCCGTGGTCGTGACGCGAATGCTCGGACGCACGCGCGTCGCCGAGGTCCTGCGACTGGGAGACGAGGGCTGATGGCCATGACCTCCAGTCATGCACGCCTGCCACGCCGGGCGGTCGCCACGTCGCTGACCGTGCTCCGTCTACTGCTGGCGAGGCTGCGGATCGATGCGGGAGTGTCGATCCTCGTTGGCATCGTCGTGCTGGTCACGGCCGGACTCGTCGCCGGACTGCCACGCCAGATCGCCGTACTCACCAACCAGTCGCTGGCCGACGAACTGGCCGGCACACCGGTCCAGGTCCGCAGTCTCACGGCCGAGACCCTGCATGCCCCGATTCCTGCGACGACCGGCGACCCCTTCCAGGTGGTTCGCCAGTTCGGCGCCTCGCACGCGCAGGACACGTTCGCGCCACCACTGCTGGACATCCTCGGCGAGCCGCTCTCGGTGATGGACACGATTCGCTACACCCTGCGCCCGTACCCCGGCGACGAGGGCACCGCGATCGGTCGCAAGTTGACCCTGCGCATCCAGGACGGGATCGACGAGCACATGACGATCGTCGACGGGACCCGCCCCGCGCTCACGAACCTCGTACTGACCGGACCACCCACCGAGGACATCGAACTGCCACTGATCAATGCCGGTGAAGTGCTGGAGGTGGTCGATGGCCTCGTTCCCGGAGAACGCGTCCTGGTCGTACAGATCGGGCTCACCCAGGCGACGGCTGACCGTCTGACCCTCGCGCAGGGCGATCGCATCGTCGGGGGTCCGGACTTCAGCGACCCCCTCGCACGCAACCTGTCCGCGTTCGGGGTGCAGACGGTGGCGTTCGAGGTCAGCGCGATCCTCGAACTGTCCGACCCGGGCGAGGACTTCTGGTTCGGCGACCAGCGACTGCACGTCGCGGCGCAACGCGACACCGGGGTCTCCACCGATTTCTTCGCCTTCGCGATGGTTCCGCCCGAGAACCTGCGCGGCGTACCCGGGGTCCGCGACCACAACCTCGCCAACCTCTCCTGGCGGTTCCCCGTGGTGCCCGATGTCATCACGGCGTCGAACCTCGACACGATCCGCATGTCCGTGCGTGCCCTCGAGGCGCAGAGTGCGGATCTGCTGACCGCACCCGGCGTGGTCATCCACAGGACCGGTCTGACACGCGTCCTCGACCAGGAGGTCGCTCGTCGCCTGGTCGCGACGAGCGCGCTGTCGCTGGCGGCAGTCGCCGTCGCAGGCGTGGCCCTTACCGCGATTGCTCTGATCGCGATGCTCGTCGTCGTCCGGCGACGCGATGCCACTGCGCTGATCCGTGGCCGCGGCGCGTCACGCATCCAACTGCTCGGTGGCGAACTGGTCGAAGCAGGACTTGTGGCGGTGCCGGCCGCTGCTGCGGGGTGGCTCGTTGCGGCACTGGTCGTCGGCGGACCAGCCGTCTCGTCTGCGGCGATCGGAACCGTCCTCGTGGCTGTGGGCGCCGTCGCCGTGCTCGTGTTCGCTGCTGTCCCTGACGGTCGTCGGCCTCTCAGGGAACTGCTCCGGGACCCAGTGCGCTCGCCCCGCCGATCCGCGCGCCGCATCGTCGTCGAGGTCGTCGTCGTGGTGCTCGCGGCGCTCGGCGTGCTTGCCCTTCGACGGCGGGGAGTGGACCTCGAAGGTGGACCCGATCCGCTGGTCTCGGCGGTGCCGGTCCTGGTGGCCGTGGCCGCCGGCCTGACCGTCGTGCGGCTCCATCGCGTCCCGATTGCCGCAGCCGCAGCAGCTGCTACGCGACGACGCGGCCTTGCCGTCGCCTACGGATTGCGCCGGGCGGTCCGCGACCACGCGAACGGTGCCGCCGTCCTCGTCGTTCTGCTGTCGGTGTCGGTCGCGGTGTTCTCCGCTGCCGTCGACGCGACCGTGCGCCAGGGCCAGGAACTCGCGTCCTGGGAGCAGGTTGGCGCACCAGCTCGTGTTGCCGCGTCGGATGGCCAGGTGATCACCGGCCTCGAGGGCGTCCCCGGCGTCGGGACCGTCGCCTACGGCGAGCAGGTGAGCGGATCGGCGACCGCGGGGAACGACGTGACGGGCCGTATCCAGGTGGCGATGGTCGACGCGGAGGCGTTGGACGTGTTGACCGCTGATGCCGTCGGCGACATCGGCCTGCCCGATGACTTCCTGGTGGAGGCACCCGTGCTCGACGCCGACCAGGCCCGCCCGGCGATCCCCGCGATTGCGTCACGGACCTGGCATCAGGGGCAACGTCTTCGTCCGGGATCGATCATCGACGTGCTCGTCGGCCCCCACGCCGGGGTCGTGCAGGTTGTCGAGGTGTACGACCGCGTCCTGGGCTTCGACGCGGCGGACCAGCCGTTCCTGATCCTGCCAGCCGACTACGCGAGCGCCGTGCTCGTACGCGAGGTCGTGACCAACCTCGCGTACCTCGACCTGACCGAGCAGGGTGGTGCCGCCCTCACCGCCTCAGTACGTTCGACCGATCCGACCGCGGACATCCGGGTTCTCCGTGATGTGATCGATGAGCTCCGCGAACGGCCGCTCGTCCGCGGGGTCCAGAACGGGTTCCGCCTGTCTGCGCTGATTGCCCTGTTCCTCGGGGCTCTGGCACTGGTGGTGGTCCTGGCCATCACGTCCCGTGAGCGCGTGCGGGATCTGGCCCTGTTGACGACGACGGGCAGCGGCAGTCGCGATGGCCTGGTCATGACGCTCGTCGAGGTCGTCCCGCCGGTGCTGATGGCCGTCCTCGCTGGTGCCTTCCTCGGCCAGTTCACGGGCGACCTGCTCGACGGCGTCCTCGACCTGTCTCCATTCACGGGCACGCCGACGGCATCGCGTGTCGTGTCCGACACCCCGACGACGTTGCTCGCCGCGGCCGTGATCGGCGTCGCCTGTCTGTTGCTCGTCGCCCTTGTCGCGCTGCGTGCCCAACGGCGCGATGTCACAAGAGTCCTCCGGGAAGGAACCGTCTGATGAGTGCTCCGGTCGCTCCTGATCTCGAGTTCGCCGGCATCGACCGCGGCGACGATGCGCGAATCGTCTGTGACGGTCTGATCAAGATCTACAAGGTCGCGGAACTCGAGGTCGTTGCGTTGCAGGGACTCGACCTCGACGTCGCGTCGGGCGAATTGATCGCCATCGTCGGCGCCTCCGGTTCCGGCAAGTCGACGCTGCTCAACATCCTCGGCGGCCTCGACGTCCCGAGCGCAGGAATGGCGCGCGTCGGCCCCTACGACCTGCTCGGGATGGGCCACCAGGATCGGACCCGGTACCGGCGCGAGATGATCGGGTTCGTGTGGCAGCAGACGGCCAGGAACCTGCTGCCGTACCTGACGGCCCGCGCGAATGTCGAGTTGCCGATGGCGCTGGCCGGGGTGGGTCGAAAGCAGCGGCACGACAAGTCGTCCGAACTGCTCGACCTGGTCGGACTCGCCGACCGTGCTGACCACCGCCCTCACGAGCTCTCCGGTGGCGAGCAGCAACGTGTCGCCATCGCTGTGGCACTGGCCAATGATCCGCACGTGCTGCTCGCCGACGAACCAACCGGCGAACTGGACACCGCCACCTCCGAGCAGGTCTTCGAGGTCATCCGCGACGCGAACCATCGGCTGGGTGTCACCGCAATCGTGCTGACCCACGACCCGCTGGTGTCCGAGCAGGTCGACCGGACGGTGCAGATCCGCGATGGGCGGACCTCGACCGAGACCCTGCGCCGAACGGAGTTCACGGCAACGGGGGAGCACCGGATCATTGCCGAGGAGTATGCGGTTCTGGACCGTGTCGGCCGGCTTCAACTGCCGCGCGAGTACGTCGAGGAACTCGAGCTGCAGCGGCGCGTGCGCCTGGAACTCGAGCCCGACCACATCGGTGTCTGGCCCGACCAGATCGACCGAGCCGAGGACCGGGCATGAGCGCGCTCGAGCAACCCATGCCGGGACCGATGGTCGAACTGGTCAGCGTCAGCCGCCAGTTCGAGCTCGGCAGCCACGTCGTCCACGCGCTCGACGACGTCGACCTCGTCGTCCAGCCCGGCGAGTTTGTTGCCCTGCACGGCCGATCGGGGTCAGGTAAGACCACGCTGCTCAACGTGGTCGGAGGGCTCGACCGTCCCACATCGGGCCGCGTCGCGGTGTGCGGCCACGAGCTGACCACCATGACGGAGCGGGCCGTCATCGCGCTGCGGCGCGACCGGATCGCCTTCATCTTCCAGGCCTTCGGCCTCTTGCCCATCCTGTCCGCAGCCGAGAACGTCGAGGTCCCGCTCCGACTGCAGAGGACCCCGATCGACCGGCGGCGTGATCGCGTTGCGGAGTTGCTGGAACTCGTCGGGCTCGCCGAGCGGGCCGACCACCGACCGCACGAGTTGTCCGGTGGCGAACAGCAGCGGGTCGCGATCGCGCGAGCGCTGGCGAACGAGCCCGACCTACTGATCGCCGACGAACCGACCGGGCAGCTCGACTCGGGGACGGGGCGGATCATCATGGATCTTCTGCGCGATCTGGTCGACGCACGTGGGCTGTCCATGCTGGTGGCGACTCACGACCCGACGATGATCGCCGACGCCGATCGAGTGGTCGGACTCGAGGACGGCCACGTCCGCGAGGGTGGCATCGTCCGGGCCCGATTCGAGGACAGGTTGCAGACGGAACGTCGGACGATCACCAGGTCGCCGACCCGGCCAGCCCCCTCCCGGCGTCAGAACGAGGATGAGGCGACCTCCGAGGAATCCGTCGGCGAACCTGGCGAGGCCGAGCTGCCCGGGAACGCGACCGAGCCCGACGACGAGACCCCTCGGATCCCATCTGAGGACCACAACCCGTTCGCTCCACCGCAGACGTCGTCGGAGGACTGACGGGATCAGGTCTCCGCACGACTGTTCCGCAGACGTCGCATGCCTCGACGGATCATCTTCCACAGCCCCACGACCAGGGCAATGCCTCCGGCGAGCAGGAGGGCCGTGAGGCCGGCGGCCAGCCACGGGTAGCTGACCGCGATCCAGAGCATCGCCGCGACGAGCCCGTCCTCGAGCTGGCTCACTGCGATGTTCGATCCGGGTTCGGGTGATGCGTTCACGGCGAGACGGGTTCCGGCCTTCGTGGCGTGGCTTGCGAAGGCCGTCACACCCGACACGGTCGCAGGGACGACGTCGGGCAGGGTCTCGCCGGCGAGCAGCGCTCCGAGCAGGGCGGCGCCAATGGGTCGGATGGCCGTGTGGACGACGTCCCATCCGCTGTCGAGATACGGGATCTTGTCGACGACGAACTCGACGAGGTACAGGACGGCGGCCCCGACGAGGACCGGGGCGGACTGCAGGATCTCGGGCGTATCGGCGACATCGAGTCGCCCGAAGAGTCCGAGAAGCAGAACGGTGCCGTAGAGATTGATGCCCGAGGCCCAGCCCGTCCCGATGACCGAGCCCAGCGACATCTCCATCAGGCGTACCGGCGACGCAGACGCCCGACGGCGGCCTCGTCGAGCAACTGCGCGATGTCGTCGAGGTCGACGGCGCCGGCTTCGATCAGCGACGCGGCGATCCAGACGCGGTCGGTTGGTCGTGCCAGCGAGGCGATCGCCTTTGTCGCCGCGCCCGCCGGCAGCTCGTTGTTCCCGATGAGCCAGAGAAGTGTGCGACGTCGCCGCCATCCATCCGGGGCATGCGATACCCACGGTGGGAGGTCTGACCGGGTGTCGACGTGGTCCTCGGCGTCCTCGTCGAACTCGTTGGACTCCTCGATGTCGTCGTGCTCGTCGTGCTCGTCGGGCTCCTCGGGCCCCTCGGCCTGGGCGACGTCGTTCTCGTCGTCGACCTCCGCGGTCTCCTCGACGTGGGGGGCGTCGGTGAAATGCATCCCCTCGTCGACGTCATCCGCGGCGTCCTGCGTCAGCGGCAGCCCTGTCGCCTCGACTTCCTCGACGGTGTCGCGCAGTTCGGCCAGGTTGGCGTCGCCGAGGCGTGCCACGAGGTCAATGACCGTCCGGGTCTGTTCGGGGGTCAGGTCGATACCGGTTTCGGCTTCGATCCTCGGGACCAACTCGGGGGCGGCGCGCCGCGCGACAAGCAGGGCGAGGCTGCGCTTCTGGTCACCGGAGAGGTCCCGGAACTCTTGCAGAGCCGACGACACCGAGCGTGCACGGTCGAACGTGTTGCCCGACCGGGCCTGGAGGAGCAGGTTCAGCACGCGCGTGGTGGAAGCCACGTCACTCCCCACCGTCCGTGTCCGGGCGGCGCGTCACGGCATCGCGCAGAAGCTCGACCAGGTCGACGCCCGCCAACTCCTTCACGATAGGAACGGTCGACGTCAGCACATCCATGACGTCGCCGGTCAGCTTCGCCGTACCCGTCCCTGCACCCGCCCCGTTGCTGATGATCGTCGTGCGGCCCGCACGGGACAGCGGCTCCGCCGCGGCCGCTATCACGTCAGGCAGGATCTTCAGCGCCTCGAGCGAGACCCCTGCGTCGGTATACCTGCGGAGCGCGTCGGCCAACTGCCGGCGGGCGTCGGCCTCGGCCTCCCCGCGAGCCCGGATCGCGTCAGCCTCGGCCAGCCCGACCTCGCGTGCCTGCGTGGCCTCGGCCTCGGCCTCCGCCTTCAGGGCGTCGGCGGCCTTCTCGCGGCGGATGCGTTCGGCCTCGGCCGCCTGCTCCGCCTCGAACTTCTCGGCTTCGGCAGACTGTTCCTTGGCGAAGCGATCCGCCTCCGCCCGACGCTCGATGGCGTATTTCTCGGCTTCTGCACGCTCGCGGATGGTCGCGTCGAGTTCCCGCCGCAGCCGCTCGGCCTCGCGCTCGGCGATGAGGATGTCCTGTTCCTTGCCAGCCATCTCGCCGGCCTTGGTCGCCTTGACACGCTCTACGTCGACCTCGTGCTGGATGGACGCGCGCCGCAGATCCAGTTCCTTCTGCGAATCGGCGATGTCGGTCTCGACCTCGATCCGTCGTTGCTCCTTGACGAGGCGCGCCTCCTCCTCGCGCAGGGATGCTTCCTTGTCCGAGTCGGCCTGGGCGATCCTGGCTTCCTTGCGGGCACGCTCGATCTCGGGGACACCCAGCGCGTCGAGGTAGGCGTTGTCGTCGGTGATCGACTCGAAGACGAAGGACAGGAATGCGTAACCGAGCGAGTTGAGTTCGGCGGCCGCCTTGGCCTTGAGGTCCTCCTGGAACGTCGCCTGATCCGCGTACAGCGTCTCGACGGACAAGCCAGCCACGATGGTGCGAAGGTGCCCGGCGACGACCTTCGTCAGCGCGTCCCGGATCTCCTCGACGGACATGCCCAGGAAGTTGCCGACGGCCATGCGGACCGTAGGGAAGTCGTTGGCGCGCTCATCCGGGTGGACGGGCACCTTCACGGTCGCGGTCCCGTCGACGTTGATCGGTGTGCGCTGGTCACCGGCGAGGACCCCGCGAAGCTTGACATCCAGTTGCATCGCGTGGAGCGGGAACTTCTCGGCCTCCTCGATGAATGGCATGACGAAGGTCCCGCCACCGACGATGACGCGGAAGCCCTCCTTGCCCTTGCCTGACCGGCGCCCATAGACGATCAACGCCTCGTCGGGTCCGATCCGCCTGTACCGCCGCCGTTAGACGAGCCACAGGACGAGCAGCACGATGCTGATCAGCATCAGTACGCCGACGACGTTGAAGAACGTGTTGATGGTTTCCATGTCGCGACCCCTCCCGCCGTCCCCAGAGGCATCGGGGACCTTAGTCGTGCGCGAGTTCCCGAAGCGCGACAAGTGCGTCGAGTGCCGTGGCGATGCCGTCGTTCTCCACGCCTGGGACGATGAGGTGGGCAGCAGCGCTGACCTCTTCGTCGGCCTGCCCCATCGCGATGGCCGTGCCGGTGATGGCGAGCATGGGGAGGTCGTTCAGGGCGTCGCCGATGGCGACGGTTGCCCTGAGTGACGCGCCGACGTGAGCCGCGGCGGCACGGAGGGCACGACCCTTGTCGACATTGGGGGACGTGGCGTTGACGTACCGGAGCTGGGGTGTCGCGGGACTGTGGGCTGGACCCGGCTTCACATCGACAGCCTCGAGGGCGGCGAGCAGGTCAGGCATCGACTGGCCGACGAAGAGCGCGAAGGTCGCCTTCAGCACCCCGGCCCCGTCCACCTGATCCGCGGTCTCGATGACCCCCTTCGGTTCGAAGCCCAGGAGTTCCCAGTGCGGCGCCGCGCGCTCGTCCATCGCGGACACCCAGTAGCCGTCGACGTCGTAGACCTCCACGTAGAGCCGGAGGCGATTCGCCACGTCCATCACCGCTCGTAGCCGCTGATGACCGAGCGGCCAGAATGCGACCGTGGCTCCACCGGCACGGACCTCGGCGCCGTTGTGGAATACGTGCGGGCCGGGAAGGTGCAGCATCCGGTAGAGGTCGTCCACCGCATGACGTGTCCGTCCCGTCGCGAATCCTAGGACCAGACCTGCATCCCTGGCCCGCGCGACGGCGTCGACGACTCCGGTTGTTGCGACCCCTGACGACCCGACGAGGGTCCCGTCGACGTCGGCGACAACGTACCGCGGGGGTTCGGGGTCCCATGCGGCGAAACGACCGCCGGGCAGGAACCCGTCAGGCAGGTCGCGCACTCAGCCGATCGCCTTCACGGATCCGAACTTCTCCTCATAGTTGGACAGGTTCGTATTGAGCGCACGCAGCACCTGCCCGACCATCGTCGGCGCGACCCGTACGCGCGAGACGACCTCGGCGTTGACCCGTCCCTGTTCGCCCGATGGCAGCAGTTGGCAGAAGTCCAGGGTGAACTCGTGGGGGCCGTGGGACACCACCAGGAAGTTGGCATACGCGCCGTGCTTGGCGTCGTCGTCGACGACGACCCGAATCTGAGCCTGGCGGGGCTGGTCGGCGGGCGGGTTGTCACTCATGCGTACTGCTGTCGTCGGTGTTCCCGCAGGCTATCGACGGGTTAGCGTGCCCGTTGACGCGACGCAGGGAGGGCTCATGAAGTGGTCGGAGGTCGTCGAGGCCACGCTCGGTATCGAGGCGTGGGACGGGGACGAGGCAGCGCTCTTGCTCGACCTCGCCCGCGAGATCGCGCACAACACCGAGCGTCGGTTCGCCCCCCTGACCGCCTACGCGGTCGGGCTCGCTGTCGGTGCGGCCGCGCGCAACGCAGCGCCTGGCAGCGACGACAGCCTCGTTCCGCGGGCGCGTCGGGCGCCGCTCCTCGAGGGGCACGCGGCGGCGCTGCGCGACGCGCTGAATGAGCACGCCGAGGACTGGGACGCCTGACGGCGGTACGGTCGTCCCATGTCTACGCCCCGATCACCCCTTGTCGACTCATTCGGCCGCATCGCCGACGACCTTCGCGTGTCGGTCACCGACCGCTGCAACCTGCGATGCACCTACTGCATGCCGCCAGAGGGCATGCCGTGGATGCCACGGGACTCGCTGCTCACGTTCGAGGAGATCACCGCGGTCGTCGCGGTGATGGTCGACCTCGGCGTGAGGACCGTGCGGTTGACGGGCGGAGAACCGCTGGTGCGTCGCGACCTCCCGGTGCTCGTTGCCGCGCTGCGTGATCTCGGCGCACGACGTGGCGTCGACCTCGACCTCAGTGTCACGACCAACGGCGTGCTGCTGCGCGACCAGGCCGAAGCACTTGCCGCCGCCGGACTCGACCGTGTGAACATCTCGATCGACTCGCTGCAGCAGCACCGGTACGAGGAACTGACCCGGCGCGACACGCTTGCGGCCGCGCTCGACGGCGTTCGCGCAGCACGCGAGCACGGTCTCGGACCGATCAAGATCAACGCCGTCGTCATGCGAGGAAGCAACGATGACGAGGTCGTCGACTTCGCCCGCTTCGCGCGTGACGAGGACGTGGCCGTCCGGTTCATCGAGTACATGCCGCTGGACGAGCAGCATGCATGGACTCCGGCCGATGTCGTGTCATCGGCCGAGGTGCTGGCGGCGATCGGTGCCGAGTTCCCCCTCGAGGACGCCCGGGTCGAGCCCGGCCCTGAACCGGCCACGACCTACCGATTCGCCGACGGGGCCCCCGGCGCGGTCGGGGTGATCCCCTCGGTGACTGCGCCCTTCTGCGACACCTGCAACCGGCTGAGACTGACCGCTGACGGCGCACTACGCAGCTGTCTGTTCGCCCTCGACGAGACCGACCTGCGCGCCCCGTTGCGCGCCGGCGCATCCGAGGACGAACTCGCCGAAACGATCCGTGCGACCATTGCGGCGAAGTGGGCCGGCCACCGGATCGGGCACGACGACTTCATCCAACCTGCAAGATCGATGTCGCGGATCGGCGGCTGACCACGCGTCCCACAGGAGGACACGACCAATGCATATCGATCCGGGGCCACTGCACGCGGCCATCGAGATGTGCGAACCCGACATCGAGTTCGTTCCGCGCATCTGGGACCGTGATCACACCGTCTGGCAGGACGACCCGGATGAGGTGGCCGATCGACTGGGCTGGCTCGACTGCCCGACGTCGTTTCAGGACCGGATCGACGAGTTCACCAGCCTCGCGGCCGTAGTCCGCGACGACGGCCTCGCCGAGGTGCTGCTGATCGGGATGGGCGGTTCCAGCCTGTATCCCGAGGTGCTCGCCTCCATGTTCGGTGCATCCGGCGACGGCCTGCCGTTGCGGGTCCTCGACACGACCCACCCCGATGCGGTCGCCCGCGTCCTCGACGAGGTCGACCTCGAGAGGACCCTGATCGTCGTGTCGTCGAAGTCGGGGACCACCGTCGAGACTCGAAGCCACCTCGACCGCCTGTGGGCCGACCTCGTCGACTCGGTGGGGGAGCACGCGGCAGGAAGCTACGTCGTCGCGATCACCGACCCTGGAAGCGACCTGGCGGCGCTCGGCAGGGACCGCGGGTTCCGTGCGGTGGTCGAGAACCCTGCCGACATCGGCGGGCGCTTCAGCGCGCTGTCCGCGTTCGGCCTGGTTCCCGCGGCTCTGCTCGGCGTGGATCTGCGTGCCCACCTGGCGGCGGCTGCCGAACTGGCCGAGGAGGCCCACGCCGAGGACCTCGCGAAGAACCATGCCGCGCATCTGGGGATCGTGCTCGGCGCGGCGGCACAGTCGGGTCGCTACCAGTTGACGCTGCTGCTCCCGGACGCGCTCGCCCCGCTCGGCGCATGGATCGAACAACTCGTGGCCGAATCAACCGGCAAGCACGGGACCGGGCTCCTGCCCATCCTCGACGAGCCGGTCCTCGCCGGCGATCGCTACGGACGTCAGCGTCTCGTCGTCGCCGTGGGGGACCACCCTGGTCTGCAGGACGTGGCGGATGCAGGCCTACCGGTCGTCCGGCTACCGGCGGTGAACCCGACGCGGATCGGCGCCGAGGTGTTCAGGTGGGAGTTCGCGATCGCGATGGCCGGTGCCGTACTCGGGATCAACCCGTTCGACCAGCCGGACGTCCAGGCCGCCAAGTCCGCGACCACGCGTGTCCTCCGCGAAGGCGAGGTCCCCATGACCACGTCCCGACTGGAAGAACTCATCGCCGACCTGCCCGTGGGCGAACATCTGGCGATTCTGGCCTTCGTCGACCCCGACGGCCCGGTCGCCGACCGGCTGCGTCACGCGGTGCCGGGGCTGCGCGACCGGGTCGCGGGGCCGGTCACGCTCGGCTTCGGTCCGCGGTACCTGCACTCCACCGGGCAGTTCCACAAGGGCGGTCCCGACGTCGGTGCCTACGCCGTCGTCGTCGACGAACCATCCGCGCAGGTGGACATCCCCGGTCACGACCATGACTTCGGTGCGCTCGTCAGGGCACAGGCGGCGGGCGACGTCGAAGCCCTCGAGGAAGCCGATCGCCGGGTCGCCATCGTCGAGGTCGACGAACTCGTCGCGGACTGACAGGAGTCATTCGGTGCCTGTCCACGGACCCAGCGGTCTCCAGGCGAACTACGTCGTGGCCGGCGACGGCGCACCGATCGTGATGACGCACTCGTTCCTGGCCGACCGAAGCATGTGGCGCGAGCAGCGGGAGCCGCTGCTGGGGCAGGGGTGGCGGCTGATCGAGATCGACCTTCCCGGTCACGGCGAGGCGCCTGCAGTGACGCGTGACTTCGCGATCGAGGAACTCGCCGATCTCGTCGTGTCCATCCTCGACGCCGAGGACGTCCCCGAGGCGGTCTGGTGCGGACTCAGCATCGGCGGGATGCTCAGTCAGCGGGCGGCGCTGCACCACCCCGACCGGGTTCGTGCCCTGGTCCTGGCGGACACGAGCGCGAGCCCCGAGCCGCTGTCGGCGAAGGTGAAGTACCGGGCCATGGCCTGGTGGAACCAGTTGTTCGGTCTCCAACTCGTCGCCGGTCAGGTCACGCCGCTCATGTTCGGACCGTCTACCCGCGCGGAGCGGCCTGACCTGATCGACGGGTTCATCGACCGCACCCGGGCAATGGACCGTCCCTCGATCCGCCGGTACGTGACGGCGCTCACGACCCGCAGCGACCTCACCGGCGCGGTCAGCGCGATCGACACGCCGACGCTCGTGATCGTCGGTGAACACGACCGGGCGCTGCCCGAAGCCCGTTCCCGTGCGCTGGCGGCGTCGATCGCCGGCGCCCGTTACGAGGTCGTCCCCGATGCCGGCCACCTGAGTCCGTTGGAGCGCCCCGACCTGTTCAACCCGCCGTTCCTGGAGTTCCTCGAACCGCTCGTTCGCGGCTGACTGTCGCTCAGGCCCGTCGCCGGTACCACCGCCACCCGAGGACCAACTGGACCGTCACGAGCGACGTGGTGACGGCCAGCAGCAGGACGGTGATCGCCGCGCCGTATCCGAAACCGAGGAACTCGAAGGCCTGGTCATAGATGTAGACGGGGACGAAGAGGGTGGCGTTGGCCGGCTTGCCGTCGGTCAACAGGTAGGCGGGCACGAAGTTCACCTGCAGCGACAGGATCGTGTCGCGCACGGCGAGTAGGAGCAACAGAGGAGCAAGACTGGGCAGTGTGATCTTCGTCAGCATCTGCCAGGATGACGCCCCGTCGACGGACGCGGCCTCGTACAACTCGCCGGGCAGGTCGCGGCGTGCCGCCATGACGACCAGAAACGCCTCGCCGATCGGGAAGACCATCATCACGATGATCGCCCAGCGAGCACCCCAGCCGGACGCGAACCAGACCGGCTCGGGCAATCCGAGCGCCCCGAGCAACCCGTTGATCGGTCCGTACAGGGGGTTGAACAACCACAGGAACACGAGCGACAGCGTGATCTCGGGCATGACGGTCGGCAGGTAGACGAGGATACGCCGCCAGCGGTTGGACCGTACGGGGCGCGCGAGGGCGATACCGAGACCGGAGGCGGCAAGGAGTCGCAGCGGGACCGCGATCAGCACGAACGCGAGCGATGCCCGCAGCGACGCCAGGAAGAACGGGTCCGACCACAGGCGGCGGAAGTTGCCGAGCCCGATGAACGCCGGCCGACCGAACCCGACGTGGTCAGTGAACGCGTACCCCAGGTTCGCGGCCGCCGGGACGAACAGTAGGAAGGCCATCCCGGCCAGGAACGGCACGATCAGCAGCCATGCCGTTGACGGCCGTGACCACGCGGTGCGGTGCGCTGTCGACTTGGTGCTCATCCACCGGATCCGAAGAGCGGGGCCGTGTCCGATACGAGTCGACGCATCCCTTCCTCGCGGTCGATCCGCCCGTAGAACATCGCCTCGAGGATGTCGTCGGCGGCGTTCTCGACCTGTAGCCATTTGGAGGTGTGAGGGGTCGCGCGCGCGATCTGCGCGTTGTCGGCGAACACGAACGCGGACGCGGGTGGCAGGTCGGGTTCGAGGAACACGTCGGATGCCAGGACGTCGACTCGGCTCGGGACGGTCCGGCCCGACTCGGCCAGGAGTTCCTGGCCGTGGGTGCTCATGGCGAACTCGATGAGCCGCCATGCGGTGTCCTCCTTGCCGGTGCCCTCCGAGATGCAGTAGGCGTCCGAGTGCAGGATCGTCGCGGGGGTTCCGCCTGGCGCGACCGGCAACGGGGCGACATCCCACCTGAAGCCCTCGATCCCACGCAGGTTCGGCACGGACTTCCGTGAGTTCAGGTACATGCCGAGCCCGCCGCGCATGAACCGTGCCTCGGCGTTCTCGGACTGCTCCTCGACGTCGGGTGGGACGACGCCGTGCTCGAGCGAAAGGTCGAGGAAGAAGTCCAGCGCTTCGCGCGCGGGACCTTCGTCGAGCGTGAGCGTGCCGGGCGCGACCTGGTCGTCGGTGACCTCGCCGCCGTTGGACCACACGAACGGTGCGAGTCGGATGAGCAGCGGTTCGGTCCCGAGGCCGTACGTCCCGTCGCCGGTCAGCGCAGTGGCGGCAGCGAGGAAGGCGTCCCAGGTCCAGCCGTCATCAGGGAGCGGTACGTCCCGCTCCTCGAACAGGTCGAAGTTGTAGTACACGACCAGCGACGACACGTTCTGCGGCTGACAGGTCAGCCTCTCGCCGTCGAAGCGGAACGTCTCGAGCGGCGCCGAGACGAAGTCATCCTCCGACAGGACGTCCGAGGCGTCGAGATAGTCCTGCACCGGACGGAGAACGCCCTGGGCGGCGAACTGGCCGTACTTGCGGAAGTTGATGAGGAAGACCTCGGGCGGGCTGCCGGCGGCGAACGACGTGGCGAGCTTGGCCAGCAGGTCGTCCTGGTTGGCGACGGGCGTGACCGTCACTCGGACATCGGGGTTGGCGCCCTCGAACTCGGCGGTCATGGCCTGGTAGCCGGCGACCTCGTCGGGGCCGCCGAACAGCAGGAGTTGCAGGTCGGTCTGCGCCCCCGACGCGGGTGCCCCGCCTGGCGAACCGCAGGCCGCCAGGAGCAGTGCCACGAGCACCGTTGCGATCGGCCATCGGCGCATCAGCGGTCCTCGAGGACGTGGAGCGGGTCGTGCAGGAACACGCGCTGTCCGAGCAGGAAGACGGCGACCGCGGGGACCGCCAGCATCACGGCACCCGCCATCAGGAGTGGCCAGTCCGTGGGGTTCAACTGCTGCAGCAGGCGCAGTCCGAGGGGTGCGGTGAAGCGCGACGGGGTGTTGAGGTACAGCAGGGGATCGAGGAAGTTCGACCAGTGGAAGGCGAACGCCAGAACCACGACGGCAAGGGTGATCGGGCGCACCTGGGGGAGCGCGATCGACCAGAGGGTACGCAGCGGCCCCGCCCCGTCGACGGCCGCTGCCTGGTACTGCTCCTCAGGAAGGCGGTGGAACGCCCAGACGTACACGAGCACGTAGAAGGGCGAGGTCCCGAGCAGGGCGAGTGCGACGAGCGGCACGAACGTGTCGACCGCGCCGACGAGACGGAACAGTTCGAACCGGGTCGCCCACACCGCGGTCACCGGGACGAGTAGCGCCAGGAAGGCGATCGTCACGACGCCGTGTTTGGCCCGCCGCGGCAGCAGGCGGATGCCCCACCCGGCGGTCGCGGCGACGAGCACCGTGAGCGGGACCGCGACCGCGACTACGACCAAAGAGTTGCGCAGGTAGGTCGTCCACGGCAGGAGCGTCAGGACGGCTTCGTATGCGCTGAATGTCGGCGCGGCCGGGACGATCTCGAGCCCCCTGGGGGGCGGTAGCCCGCGCCCGCGCAGCGATCCGAGCACCATCAGCACGGCAGGCGCGGCGAACAGCAGCGCGCAGCCTGCGGTCAGCAGGCGGCCGGCGGTGGCGGTCGGGCGGTTCACGGCGGCCGAGGGTACGCGGCCGTACGCTCTGCCCTCGCGCGCGGTTAGCTCAGTTGGGAGAGCACCGCCCTTACAAGGCGGGGGTCGCAGGTTCGAGCCCTGCACCGCGCACCCGAATGGTGGAGGGACGGAGCGGTCGTTGAGTGACACGGCGGGTGACACCGTGGCGGACTGGATGGCGCTCGTCGAGAACCTGTACCCCGCGCGTCACGTAGCGACGTGGGACAACGTCGGGCTGCAGGTCGGCGATCCGTCGTGGCCGGTCGAACGGGTTCTCGTCACCCTCGACGTCACGCCTGCGGTGATCGAGGAGGCCAGCCACGGACCGCGGACGCTCGTCCTGGCGCACCACCCGTTGCTGTTCCGACCGCTGCCGTCGGTGACGCCGTCGACCGCCTCGGGCCGCACGGCACTGCTGGCAGCATCCCGGTCCATCGCGATCGCCGCCGCACACACCAACCTCGATGTCGCCACCGACGGCGCCGGCACGTCGGATCCGGTTGCCCGTCTGCTCGACCTGCAGGACGTGCGGCCGCTGACCACCGAGACGGCCGAGGGACGGCGGGTGAAACTCGTCGTCTTCGTCCCGCCCGGGGACGTCGACCGTGTCCTGGACGCCGTTGCTGCCGCGGGGGCAGGGACCATCGGGGACTACGACCGTTGTTCCTTCCAGGTGCCTGGCACCGGAACCTTCCTGCCGCGCCAGGGGACCGACCCGCACGTCGGGGACGTCGGCACGGACAACGTGGTCGACGAGATCCGACTCGAGGTCGAGTTGCCGTCCACGCGAACGGGCGACGTGGTCAGAGCCCTGCGGGACGCGCACCCCTACGAGGAGGTCGCCTTCGACCTGTATCAGGTCATCGACGCACCCGGTCACGGGTTCGGTCGGCTCGGCACCTTGCCGTCGCCGATGCCCCTTCGGGCCGTCGCCGCTGCCATCCGGGACCGTCTGCCCGCGCCGCACCTGCGGTTCGCCGGCGAGCCCGACCGACTGATCCGCACGCTTGCGGTCGTCGGAGGTGCGGGTGACGGGCTCATCGGGGCGGCGGCCGCGTCAGGGGTCGACTGTTACGTCACCGGTGACCTCCGCCACCATGTCACGATCGACGCACTGACCCAGGGGATCACCCTCATCGACGCCGGTCATCACGCGACGGAAGTTGCTGCCCTGCCGTCGTGGGTCACGCGACTCGAGCAGGCCGCCGGGCCGCGGAACCTCTCGGCACGGGTGGTAGCGTCGGCCGTGGACACCGTGCCATGGGCGAGGTAGATGAGCGACCGTAGATGAGCGACGTATATGAGTGAGCCGACCACCGAAGAGCTCGACGACCTCCTTGCGCTGGCCACGACCGATGCCGAGCTGCGCCGGCTGCACAAGCAGTTGGATGCCCTGCCCGAGCAGCAACAACTCGACGACGTGCAGTCCGAGGTCACCGCGCTGCAGGAGCGCCGCGCCGACCTCGGGCTCGACCGCGATGCGGCCCAGGCCGAGGCTACCCGCCAGGACAAGCAGGTCGACCTGCTCCGACAACGACTGGCGGCGGAGCAGCAGCGCCTCTACGGCGGCGAGATCACCAACGCCCGTGAGCTGCAGTCGATGCGTGCCGAGATCGAGTCCGTGGAACGTCGGATCGAAGAGCACGAACTGACCGAACTCGAGGCCATGGAGCAGGTCGAGCAACTCGAGGCGCAGATCGGCGACCTCGACGCGCAGATCGCCGCGTCCGGCGAACGCGCCGGCGAGCTCGAGGTCGCGCGCGGCGAGGCCGCCAAGACCCTTCTGGTCGACATCGCCGAGCATGAGGTCGCCCGCGACACCCAGCGCGGCAAGCTGCCGTCCGGCGTCCGCGACCAGTACGACATGGCGGCCAAGCGTCACAACGGCGTGGCCGTCGGCAGGCTCGACGGTGATCGCTGCACCGCATGCGGGATCAGCCTGTCCTACGCGGACGTCAACGAACTGGTCGAGGGCCCGCCGCTGACCAGTTGTCCCAGCTGTCAGCGTTTGATGGTCGTCGCGTAGTCAGTCGTTCCACACGGCGTCGGACTTCCTGGGGATCTTCCTGGGGCGCTCCTCGGCGGCAGGGACGAAGTCCGGCTGCTCGTGGCTGTCGTCGACCACGCCGATCTCGTCGACCCCGTGTTCCTTCGCCGCGTGCTTGGCACGGTCGGCCGCCCGCAGCAGCGATACCTCGTCGGTGATCGACTCGGACGTCGCGATGCCGTAGTGCGCATGCACCTGGAACCGGTGTCCGTCCGGCAGGGTGATCGACTCGTCGGCGAGCAGACGCGACAGGCGCCGAGCGGCTGCCAGTGCACCGCGACGGTCGGCACCGACGAGCGCGATCGCGACCTCGTCGCTGCCGAGCCTGGCCACGAGGTCGGAGGCCTTGGTGGATCGGCGGAGCACATGGCCGAGCGCACGCATCGCCTCGGTTCCCGTGGGGTGGCCGTACCGCTCGTTGAGGTTCCGCATCCCGGCGATGTCGGCGAGCAGGATCGAGTACGTGATCCCGTCGTGGTTGAGGCCGGCCAGTCCGTCGTAGAACGCGCGAACGTTCAGCAGTCCCGTGACCGAGTCCTCGAACAGAGATCGGTTATGGCTCTGGTGGTAGCGCTCGATCAGACCGAACGTCCCTGCGCCCGCGAACGCCGCCAGCACGAGCCCAGCCGCCCGAATGAGTGGGTCGAGAATCCAGAAGCCGCCGACGGCCAGGTCGACGCCAGCGTGCAGGACGCCCGCGGCGATGGCCATGATCAACGCGAGCTGCGGCGTGCGCAAGGCCAGTACGGCGACAGCGACGGCGGACAGCCATGCGAAGTCACCGCTGCCCGTCGCCGCGTGCGCCGCGGCGGCGGCGACGATCGTGGCCCCGGCCCCTGCGGTGACCGCAGGCAGGTCCTCCAGCGCCTCGGTCAAGCGTAGCAACCGATCGGCGGCTCGGGAGGCTGGAGTGGTCATGCGTGCATCCTGGCTAGGAGACCGACGAGTCGCTCGAGCATGGCCACCACGTCCTTCGGCGAAGTGAGGCGCAGACCCGCCACCGTCGGGCGTGGCGCCTCCGCGACGATCACCGTACATCCGCCCAGGTCGCGGCACGCCTCGAACGCGTCCTCGTCGGTGACGTCGTCGCCGACGAAGAAGGGGATCCGGTCGGGCCACTGCGCAGCGAGGCGGCGAACGACCCCGCCCTTGTCGATGCCTGTCACCCGGAGTTCCGTGACGGCCTTCCCGTCGACGAACCCGAATCCCGGTGGCGTGTCGATGACTGCCTGCATCCGGCGGCGGACCTCGGTCAGCACCGGCTCGACCGGCCCGCGAACGCGACGTCGGTGCACGGCCACCCCGGTCGGTTTGCGCTCCACGTACCACCCGGCAGCCGGGTCGACGGTCACCGCCAGTTCCCGTTCGAGCCGATCGAGGGTCGGCGTCACCACGCCTAGGTCGACAAGCGTGTGGTGGTCCCCGGCAGAGGTCCTGACCTCGGCGCCGTGCCCCCCCGCCAACGTGACCGGCAGGTCGGCGGGGATTCGTCGGAGCAGGTCGGCCACAGGACGGCCGGACACGAGCGCGACCGGGATCGCCCCGGCCAGCGTGCGCACAGCATCGATCGCGCCCGGTGCCGGTGCCGCGGCCTCGGGGTCGTCGACGATCGGCGAGAGGGTCCCATCGAAGTCCAGGAGTGCCAGCGGTCGGCCCGCGGCAAGGATCGCGTCGGCGACGGCCTCCGGCGGCGACGGGTCGGGGCAGGTCATGATCACGTCCCGGTGATGGAGGCCAGTTCGGAGCGAACCCACCGGAACACGTCGTTGGCGTGCACGTGCGCAGCCATTCGCTCGATCCGGGCGCGGCGGTCCCCCGACTGGAAGTGCAGGGCGGAATCCATGAGGCCGGCGAGCGCTTCGACGTCGAAGGGGTTGCACAGCAGGGCATCGTCGGCGAACTCCAGCGCCGCACCCGTGAACTCGCTGAGCAGCAGCACCCCGGATTCGCCTCCCGCACCCTGGGTCGTCACGAACTCCTTCGCGACGAGATTCATGCCGTCCTTGAGCGGGGTGACGCACATGACGTCGGCGAGGCGGTAGTAGGCCGCGAGGCGGTGCTTTGGGACCGACCGGTACAGGTAGTGGACCGGGACGTCGTGACCCGGTTCGGTGAACTCGCCGTTGATGCGCCCGACGACGCCCTCGACCTGGTCGCGCAGGTCGCGGTACTCCGCCACGTCGTCCCGTGATGGCACGGCGATCTGGACGAAGGCGAACTTGCGCCGCAGAACCTGGTGGTCGGCGAGCAGGCGCTGAATGGCCTGCAGGCGGTGGCGAATGCCCTTGGTGTAGTCGAGGCGGTCGACACCGAGCAGCACGGTGCGGCCTTCGAACTGGTCGCGTAGCGCCTTCAGTTCCGCCTCGGTCCGTGGGTCGGTGGCCAACGCCTCGAACTCCCCGGCGTCGATCGAGATCGGGTGGGCTGACGTTCGCACCCGGTGACCGTCGGGCATGTAGACCGTGTCGCCCGACACGGTGACGTCACGTCGTACCCGGGCCACCGAACTGAGGAAGTTGTTGCGGTACCAGTCGGTGTGGAACCCGAGTGCGTCGGCGCCGAGCAGGCCGTCCAGCAACTGGTTGCGCCACGGCAGTCGGGCCAGCAGTTCGGGCGGGGGGAACGGGATGTGCAGGAAGAACCCGATCGAGGCGTCCCGGCGGAGCTCGCGCAGTAGTCGCGGGACCAGCATCAGGTGGTAGTCGTGGACCCAGTAGACGGCGTCGGAGACGTCCAGGCCGGCGGCCGCGGCCGCGAAGCGCCGGTTGACGTCCTCGTAGACGCGCCAGGCGTGACGGTCGATGACCGGTTCCTCGATCAGGTCGTGGAACAGCGGCCACAGCGTGCGGTTGGCGACCCCGTGGTAGTAGCCGGCCACCTGTGCCGACGTCAGCGACACACCGTGCAGGTCGGCCGCGAACCCGTCCACCCGCTTGGGGACGTCACGGGCGCCATCGTCCCACCCGACCCAATGGCCGGTGACCTCCTCGACCACCGGACGAAGCGCAGTGACGAGCCCACCGGCACTCGGCCGCCATCCGTCGTCCGCCTCGGTCACCGGCAGGCGATTGGCCACGATGACCAGGGGCCTGCGACTGAGCGTGGGCATCGGGGTCCTCCTGCGCGGGTAACGGTAGCGAGGACGAATGACGCCACGATGAACGGGCGGACAGGAACAACCATCCTTGTCGTACCCTTGAACCGTCGGGAGGAGCCGGGGAAGGCGATCGCGTCGTGGTCTCCACGGCGAGGAAAGTCCGGACTCCTCAGGGCAGGATGCTGGGTAACTCCCAGGCGGGGCGACCCGCGGAAAGCGCAACAGAGAGCAGACCGCCGCTTCGGCGGCAAGGGTGAAACGGTGGTGTAAGAGACCACCGGCGCGACGAGCGATCGTCGTGGCCAGGCATGCCCCATCCGGAGCAAGGCCAAGCAGGGACGCGGTGGCCCGCCGATCGTCCCGGGTAGGCCGCTACAGGCGGCGAGCAATCGCCGTCGCAGAGAGATGATCGCCCCCCGCTTGCGCGGGGAACAGAATCCGGCTTACGTCCGACTCCTCCCGACACACTGAGGTCCGAGCTGGTGCGACAAGTGGTGGCCGCGGTCCTGCTCGGTCTCGGGCTCGGTGGCTGCGTGACCGCCTCGCCCATTGACGACCCGGCGCCACCGCCGACCGCTTTCCCGACCATCCGCCCGTCCTCCGCCGCGGGCACGGTCCAGGCGCCGTCGGCCGGCGCGACCGCCACCGTGTGGCACGCGGCAGGGGCAACCGTCGCCGGGACGGTGTCGCTCGACGTCGACCCCGTCGCGGTCGATATCGGCGCCCCAGCCGCGTGGCTCCTGGCAGCGCCGACCGCCGACGCGGGGACGCTGTGGGTCGCGGTCCACGACGACGGCTCGGTCACCGCAGTGACCATCGGCAGCCAGGGCGCGGTGCGTGATGTCGACGTCGGCGCACGGCGGACGGCCACGACGCGCCCACCGGCTCTGCACGCACCGGACGGCGAGTGGTTGCTGGTCGAAGCGCACGACGACGCGGCCGAGTTCGCCGGGGTGCTGCCGCTCGGTGACGGCCGCACGGTCACGGTCACCACGGCTGGCGACCTCCTGGTCACGACGCCGGGCAGTGCATTCCCCGAGCGTCATCCGGGCCCGTACCTGCCGGACGCCCGCCCGATCCGCGTGGACGACCGGCGGGTCGCGCTGCTGTTCGGACCGACCGACCGCTACGAGCACGCGGTGCTCGGCGACGGCATCGAGGCAACGCAGGCGCGGATCGTCGACGTCACCGCGGGGACCGTGAGCGACACCGTCGTGCCCGAGGGCCGCGTGATCGAGGGCCTGCATCCGCTGGTCGGCGACCTGACCGGCGACGGCAACCTCGATGTCGTCGTCACGACCAGTGCCGAATCCGACGGGGCACGCCTCGAGGCGTGGCTACTGGCCGGTCGTGGCCGGCGGTTCGGCCCGGCGATCGGGCAACCCGGACGGTGGCGTCACCAGATCGCCATCGCGCCAACGGGACCGGACGGCGAGGTCGAGGTCGTCGAGGTCGTGACGCCCCATCTCGACCGTGTCGCCACATTCTGGCAGGCGGGTGACCAACTGCTCGTCGCGACCGGGGACGTCCCCGACGCGGTCGTCTCCCACCGGATCGGCTCGCGGAGCATGGAGGACGCCGCGGTCATCGACGTCGACGGCGACGGGATACGCGAACTCGTCGGCCCGGCGACCGATGGGGGACTGGCCGTCGTCCGACACCGCGTCGACGACACGATGGTCGAGTCCCTCGCCGTCCCGACGCCCGAGTCCAACATCGCCATTGCGGAACTGCCCGGCGATCGCGCGGCGCTCGGCTACGTGACCGCCGATGGCCTGCTCGTCGTCTGGGTCGGACGGGCATGAGTAGGGGGCATAGCATCGGGGGACCATCCCCAGGACCGCTGTGACGACCTCCGATTTCCTCGCCGCCTGCTTCGGCAAGCCCCATGAGCAGATGCCCGTCTGGTTCATGCGTCAGGCCGGTCGTGCCCTGCCCGAGTATCGGGCCATCCGCGACGAGCACACGTTCGACGAGGTCGTGCACACCCCCGAACTCGCTGCCGAGGTCACGCTGCAACCCGTCCGACGTTACGGCGTCGACGCGGCGATTCTGTTCTCGGACATCGTCACCCCCGTCCAGGCCATCGGGCTGCCCATCGAGATCCGGCCAGGGATCGGCCCGGTGCTCGACGACCCGATCCGTTCGCCGGGTCACCTCGACCGGCTGCGCACCCTCGAACCGGATGACATCCCGTACGTGCTCGAGACCATCGCGATCCTCGTGGAGGAACTCGGTGAGATCCCGCTGATCGGGTTCGCCGGGGCACCGTTCACCCTGGCCTCGTACCTGGTCGAGGGGCGTCCGTCGAAGGACTACGCCAACACCAAGGCGTTGATGTTCGGGGACGAGGTGACCTGGCACGATCTGCTCGACCGGCTCGCCGACATCGTGCTCGCGTCGTTGCGCGCCCAGGTCCAGGCCGGCGCGCGGGCCGTTCAACTCTTCGACTCCTGGGCGGGAGCCCTCACCCCTGCGGAGTACGAACGCTTCGTGCTGCCGCACTCCCGTCGGATCCTCGAGGGACTGTCCGGAATCGGCGTCCCCCGAATCCATTTCGGCGTGGGAACCGGGGAACTGCTCGGCCTCATGGCTACGGCCGGCGCCGATGTCGTCGGCGTGGACTGGCGGGTCCCGATGGACCTGGCCCGTGCCAGGATCCCCACGGGCGTCGCAACGCAGGGCAACCTCGACCCAGCGGTCGCGCTCGGTCCGATCGCGACCGTGGACGACCGCGTCCGCGACGTGCTGGCTCGCATCGGCGATCGCCCCGACCACGTATTCAACATGGGGCACGGGGTGCTGCCGGACACCGACCCTGGAGTCCTCGCCCACGTTGTCGACGTGGTCCATGCCGAAGGGCTGACGGGCGCACGGGCGTGAGCCACGTCGTCGTCATCGGGGCTGGCATCACCGGGCTCACGGTCGGTTACGAACTGCTCGAGGCAGGTATCGAGACGACGGTCTTCGAGGCCGGCAACCGGGTCGGCGGCAAATTGCACACCGTCGACTGGCTCGGGCGGCGGGTCGATGTCGGGGCCGACGCCTTCCTCGCACGCCACCAGGCCGCCCAGGAACTGGCACGACGCGTCGGATTGGGCGACGACCTCGTCGAACCGGCGACGGGACAGGTCTGGCTGTGGATCCGCGACCGCCTCCGCCCCCTGCCGGAGGGCACGGTCCTTGGCGCCCCGACCAGCCTGATCGCACTGGCGAGGTCACGCGTCCTCGGTTCTGCCGGACTCGTGCGCGCCGCCGCGGAACCGTTCCTTCCATGGCGACCGACGGCAGGGGACCGGTCGGTCGCGGACGTCCTCGGCGAGCGCTTCGGTCCGGACGTCGTCGACCGCCTCGTCGAACCTCTGCTCGGTGGCGTGTACGCCGGGCGGGCCGACGAGTTGTCGGTGCAGTCGACGGCACCGATGATCGCCGAGGCGATGCGTACCAAGCGCTCGCTGACGGCGGCGCTCCGCGACCACAGGCACCGAACCGTCGGAGCCAGCCTTGGGCCGGTGTTCCAGACGCTGGCCGGTGGGCTGCAACGGCTGCCTGACGAACTCGCTGGTCGCCTCGGCGGCCGGGTCAGCCTCGAGACGCCGGTGGTCGCCGTCGAACCGACCGCCGATGTCGGCTGGCGCGTCACGACGACGGCTGGGGTCGTCGACGCCGACGCCGTGGTGTTGTGCGTCCCGGCCCATCGCGCCGCCGACCTCTTGCTGCCGGCGAGCCGTACCGTGGCCGCCGAACTGGCCGGCATCGCCTATGCCTCCGTCGCGGTCGTGACGCTCGCCTACGGTCCCCACGCCCGCGACGAACTGCCCCCGGGGTCGGGCATGCTCGTGCCGCGTTCCGAGGGCAGGCTCGTCAAGGCATCCACGTGGGTGTCACGCAAGTGGCCGCACCAGGCTGGCGGTGACCACATGCTGCTGCGCGCATCGGTCGGGCGGATCGACGACGCCCGCTGGCGTGACCTCGACGAGGACGACCTGATCACCCGCGTCGACGCCGAGATCCGGCGGGCCACCGGCATGAGCCGACCGGCCCAGGAGGCGATCGTCACCCGCTGGGAGCGGTCGCTGCCGCAGTACGTCGTCGGGCACGCCGCCCGTGTCGACCGGATCCGTGCCGAGTTGCCCGACGGGATCTTCGTGGCGGGTGCTGCCTACGACGGCGTGGGAATCAGTCCATGCGTCGCGTCCGCCCGTGCCGCCGCACGCGGCGCCGCGATCCACGCCCGACGACCAGCCGAGACCTGACGGGAGAGCCACGGTGTCGACATCCGCAGCGTTGCCGCTCGGCGCGTGCCACCGCGCCGATGGCACGACATCGTTCCTCGTATGGGCACCCCGCACGGGTCGCGTCGACCTTCTGCACGACGATCGGCCGACGACGCTTGATCCGATTGGCCGCGGCTACCATGCCACGGTCGTCGACGATGCTCCACCAGGCACCTGGTACCGCTATCGGTTGCACGGCGACGCCGAGGTGGTCGACCGGGCCGACCCCGCGTCCCGTTGGCAGCCGGACGGTCTGCATGGGCCCTCGGCCGTCGATGATCCTGCGTTCGCGTGGACGGACAGCGGCTGGCGCAACCCCCCGCTGTCGCAGCACGTGCTCTATGAACTGCACGTGGGGACCTTCACGCCCCCGGGCACGTTCGACGCGGTGATCGACCGGCTCGACGACCTCGTCGACCTCGGGATCACTGCGATCGAACTGATGCCGGTGTTGCAGTTCTCCGGCAGTCGGAACTGGGGGTACGACGGAGTTCTGCCCTATGCGGTCCAGGACAGCTACGGCGGCCCGGCCGGACTCCGCCGCCTCGTCGATGCCGCCCACGGACGCGGCCTCGCGGTGTTCCTCGACGTCGTCTACAACCACGTCGGTCCCGAGGGCAACCACTTCGACGAGTTCGGTCCGTACTTCACCGACCGGTACGCGACGCCGTGGGGCAGGGCGGTCAATGTCGACGGTGAGGACAGCGATGCCGTGCGCCGGTTCGTGGTCGAGAACGCGGTCCGCTGGCTCACGGAGTTTCACGTCGACGGGTTGCGGCTCGATGCGGTGCACGCGATCGCGGACACGTCGGCCGTCCACCTGTTGGAGGAGCTGGCCACCGCCGTCCATGCTGAGGCCGACCGGCTCGGACGCCGGGCACTTGTCGTCGCCGAGTCCGATCTGCAGGACCCCCGGCTCGTTCGCACGACCGAGCGCGGTGGCTACGGCATCGACGGGCAGTGGCTCGACGACGTGCACCACGCCGTCCACGTCGCGGTCACCGGCGAACGCGACGGTTGGTACGTGGACTACGAGGGCCTCCCCGACCTCGCGCGCGCCCTGCGGGACCGGTTCGCGCTTGCCGACCGCTACTCGATGTTCCGCCGTCGGCGGGTCGGCCGTCAGGCCCGTGACGTGCCGCATGCACGGTTCGTCGTGTGCACGCAGAACCACGACCAGGTCGGCAACCGCATGACCGGCGATCGCCTGAACACGCAGGTCGGCGCCGAGTTGGCGAAGGTCGCTGCCGGCGCCATCCTGCTTTCCGCGTTCACGCCGATGCTGTGGATGGGCGAGGAGTACGGCGAGCCGGCACCGTTCCAGTACTTCGTGTCCCACACGGACGAAGCACTGATCGAGGCCGTTCGCACGGGTCGTGCCGACGAGTTCGCCGCCTTCTCCTGGGAGGGTGGTGTCCCCGATCCGCAGGACCCCGCGACGTTCGAACGATCCCGTCTGGACTGGTCGTTGCGCGACCGCGACGGCCACCGCGACGTGCTGGCGTGCTACCGCGACCTGCTGGCCCTCCGGCGTTCCCACCCGGCGATCGTCGGCGGTGGCGAACCGACGCCGACCCTTTTCGGCCCGGCGACGCTGGCATGGCACCGAGCCACGGACGACCGCGAGGTCGTGATCATCGTGAACGCGGCGCCACACGACGTCACCGTCGATCTGCCCGCCGACGGGAACTGGGAGGTCGTCCTCGATACGGCCGACCAGCACTATGCCGGCCCGGGTGGGTCGGTCGGTGCGGTGTGGAAGGCCCGGCCCACGCTCAGCGGGGAAGTCGGGCCTGCGCGCGTCGTCGTTCTCGACCGAATCGACACGAGCCCGACCGGAGCCATGCGATGACGATCGACGTCTGGCCTGGCCAGCCGTACCCACTGGGCGCCACCTACGACGGGGCGGGGACGAACTTCTCGCTGTTCTCGGAGGTCGCCGAAAAGGTCGAGCTGTGCCTGTTCGATCAGCGCGGGCGCGAGACACGCATCGAAGTCCCCGAGGTCACGGGTTTCGTCTGGCACGGCTACCTCCCGGCGATCGGGCCAGGCCAGCGCTACGGCTACCGGGTCCACGGGCCCTACGACCCGCAGCACGGGCTGCGCTGCAACCCCAAGAAGCTCCTGCTCGACCCGTATGCGAAGGCGATCGTCGGTGAACTCCAGTGGCACGAAGCGGTCTTCGGCTACCGCTTCGACGATCCCGACGGACCTCCGAACAAGTTGGACTCGGCCAGGCACGTCCCCCGGTCCGTGGTGGCGTCACCCTTCTTCGACTGGGGCGAGGACCGCCACCCCCGGCGTCCGTGGCACGAGACCGTCATCTATGAGGTGCACGTCAAGGGCCTGACCATGCTGCATCCAGATGTGCCCGATCACCTCCGTGGGACCTATGCCGGCCTCGCGCATCCCGCCGTGGTCGATCACCTGCGGGGCCTGGGAATCACGGCGGTCGAGCTGCTGCCGATCCACCGGCACGTGCCCGAACACCACCTGGTGCAGCACGGGCTCACCGACTACTGGGGCTACAACTCGATCGGCTACCTGGCCCCGCACGACGGCTACGCGTCCGTCGGCCCCGAGCAGGCCGTGCAGGAGTTCAAGCAGATGGTCAAGACCCTCCACGCGGAGGGGATCGAGGTCATCCTCGACGTCGTCTACAACCACACAGCCGAGGGCAACCACCTCGGACCGACGTTGTCGTTTCGCGGCATCGACAACTGGGCCTACTACCGCCTCGTCGACGGCGACCTCAAGCACTACATGGACTACACGGGCACCGGCAACAGCCTGAACATGCGTCACCCCCATGTCCTGCAGTTGATCATGGACTCGCTGCGGTACTGGGTGAACGAGATGCACGTCGACGGCTTCCGGTTCGACCTCGCGTCGACCCTTGCCAGGGAACTCCACGACGTCGACCGGCTGTCGACCTTCTTCGAAGTCATCCAGCAGGACCCGGTCATCAGCCAGGTCAAGCTCATCGCCGAGCCGTGGGACGTCGGCGAGGGGGGCTACCAGGTGGGCAACTTCCCCCCCTTGTGGTCCGAGTGGAACGGGAAGTACCGCGACACGATCCGCGACTACTGGCGGGGTGAGGACGCGACGCTCGGCGAGTTCGCCTACCGGTTCACCGGCAGTTCCGACCTGTACGAGTCCGACACGCGCCGGCCGTCCGCCTCCATCAACTTCGTGACCGCCCACGACGGCTTCACGTTGCACGATCTCGTTTCGTACGACGACAAACACAACGAAGCCAACGGCGAGGACAACAGGGACGGCACGGACGACAACCGGTCGTGGAACTGCGGGGACGAAGGCACCTCCGACGACCCCGAGGTGTTGCGCTGCCGCGCCCGCCAGCAGCGCAACTTCCTGACGACACTCATGCTCAGCCAGGGCGTCCCGATGCTGCTTGGTGGCGACGAGGTCGGCCGCACCCAGGCCGGCAACAACAATGGCTACGCCCAGGACAACGAGATCTCCTGGTTCGATTGGGAAACCGTCGACCAGGACCTGCTTGCGTTCACCCGCGGACTCGTCGGACTGCGTCGGGGCCACCCCGTGTTCCGTCGCCGACGCTGGTTCGAAGGCCACCCGATCCACGGCGCGGACGTCACCGACATCGCCTGGTTCCGCCCCGACGGCGACCTCATGTCCGAGGATGACTGGGCGAAGGCGTTCGCGAAGTCGCTGCAGGTCTTCCTCAACGGCGAGGGGATCGCGACCCCCGACGCCCGCGGCACCAAGATCCGCGACGATTCGTTCCTGGTCCTGTTCAACGCGCACCACGACGACCTCGAGTTCACGCTGCCGGCCAAGCAGTGGGCCGCAGCGTGGCTGGTCGTCCTCGACACCGACGAGCCGCAACTGCGGCCGCCGACCACTCGAGAGGTCGCGTTGGCTGGGACCGTCCGCACGCTGCCAGGGCGGACGATCACGGTCCTGCGGGCGGTGCCTGCGTGACGCCCGGCGCCACCTACCGACTCCAACTGCATACCGGCTTCACGTTCGAGGACGCGGCCGCCGTCGTGCCGTACCTGGCGCGTCTGGGTGTCACGCACCTGTACCTGTCGCCGTCGCTGCAGGCGGCGCCCGGGAGCACCCACGGGTACGACGTCGTCGATACGACCCGGCTGAACGACGACCTCGGCGGCGACGCAGGGTTCGAGCGTCTCCACGCGTCGGCGGACGCGATGGGCCTCGGACTCGTCCTCGACATCGTCCCGAACCACGTCGGCCTGCTGCCCGCGACGAACCGCTGGTGGTGGGACGTCCTGCAGCACGGGCAGGACAGCAGCTTTGCCAGGCACTTCGACATCGACTGGGACATGCACGGCGACAGCCGGGTGGTCGTTCCCGAACTCGGCGGGCAGCTCGACGACGTCATCGCGGCGGGCGAGCTGCGGATCGTCGAGGGTCACGACGACGAGCAACAGCTCGCGTACCACGATCACCGGTGGCCGCTGTCGCAGCAGACGCCGGTTACCGACGACGTGCACGCGGTGGTGGCGGCACAGCACTACCGCCTCGTCCACTGGCGTCGAGCCAACGAGGAGCTGAACTACCGGCGCTTCTTCGACGTCACCAAGCTCGGCGGCGTCAGGATCGAGGATCCTGAGGTCTTCGACGCCGTGCACGGGCGCGTCCTGTCCCTGATCGCGGAAGGGCAGGTGGCCGGGCTGCGGGTGGACCACCCCGACGGGTTGTGGGATCCGACCGGGTACGCCCGCCGTCTTCGCGACGCAGCCCCCGACGCCTGGATCGTCTTCGAGAAGATCCTCGAGGAGGACGAGCGCCCCCGCGCCGCATGGCCGATCGACGGCACGGTCGGATACGAGTTCCTGAATCTCGTGCTCGGACAGTTCGTCGATCCCGCCGACGAGGCCGTCCATACCGCGCTGTACGACGAGGTCATGGAGGCACGGCAGGACTACCGGGCGATGGTCGACGATGCGAAGCGCGAGGTCGTCCGCGGGCTCGTGGTCGCCGAGCACCGCCGGTTGGCGACGCTGCTGGCGCGGGCGGCGGACGACCTCGGCGTCGACGTCCCGAGCGACGCGCTCGGTGCCGCCATCGAGGAGGTGCTGGTCGCCCATCCCGTGTACCGGACCTACGTGCGGCCGGTGGATGGGATGGTCGCTGACGTCGACGCCGCCGTGATCGCGACCACGATGGCCGGTGCCAGGCAGGCCGTCGGCGCGGACGCCGAGCAGTCCGGTGCGCTGGGTCTCATCGAGGACGTGTGGCGCCTCCGTCGGCGAAGCCAGGCAGGCGACGAGTTCGTGATGCGTCTCCAGCAGGTGACCGGTCCCGTGAGGGCCAAGGGCATCGAGGACACGACCTTCTACCGGTACCTGCGCTTCTCCGCGCTGAACGAGGTCGGTGGCGACCCGTTGCGGTTCGGCCGGTCGCTTGGGGAGTGGCACGACGCGAACCTGCGGCGCAACGCGGACTGGTCGGCGACGATGCTGACCACGTCGACGCACGACACCAAGCGCAGCGAGGACGTCCGTGCCCGCCTTGCTGCAGCATCGCAGTTCCCGGACGAGTGGGCGGCGGCATTCGCACGGTTCCGCGCAGCGACCCGCCCGTTCGTCGCGGCGAACGGGCCGAGTCCGAACCACGAGTACCTGGCATTTCAGACGGCGGTCGGGGCCTGGCCGATCTCGGCGAAACGGCTCACCACGTACCTGCGCAAGGCGGCACGCGAAGAGAAGACGTCGACGTCGTGGCTGGATCCCGACGAGACCTACGAGAAGGCCCTGGCGGCTTACGGGCGTGCGGTCACCGACGATCCCGCCATCGTGGCGGTGATCGAGGACTTCGTGGATGTCGTCGGCCGGCCCGGCCGGGTCGTGTCGCTTGCCCAGACACTTCTGAAGCTCACGAGTCCTGGCGTCCCCGACCTCTACCAGGGCACGGAGGTCTGGGACCTCAGCCTGGTCGATCCCGACAACCGCCGACCCGTGGATTTCTCGCGACTGTCCGACCTGCTCGGCGACGTGGCCGCGGTCGAGCGTGCCGATGGCGTGGACGTCGACCGGATTCTTGCGGGCGGCGATGTCGGACTGCCGAAGCTCTGGGTCACCGCACGCACGCTGCGGGCCAGGCGTGATCATCCGCAGGCCTTCATGCCCGGTGCTCCGTACCGTCCGCTGCTGGCCGACGGCGCCCGTGCCGACGACGTGATCGCCTACCTCCGCGAGGACCGGGCCGTGACGGTCGTTCCCCGACGGGTCCGTGAGCGGGACTGGGGGGACACGATGCTGCGGCTACCGCACGCCGCGTGGTACGACGTGCTGTCGGGTCAGCGTCACGACGGGGGCGCGACCCCGATGGCCGAGCTCCTTGGACGTTTCCCCGTCGCGCTGCTGATCGCATGGGCGGAGGCACCGTGAACGACGGCGGTCAGGACGAGTGGGGCCTCGTCCATGGGTACGAGGACGGCTTCGGCCGATGGATGTCGTTGACCGAGGACACCAGATGGCGCCTGATCACGGCGATGGGTGCGGACCCGGATGGCGCGCCGCCGGTTGCCGACGGGGTCGCGGTCGAGGACGTGCGTTGTCTCCCCACCTCAACGGATCTGGGGCGTGTCGGTCCAGTTGTACGCCGCGCGCTCGCGTGCGAGCTGGGGGATCGGCGATCTCGCCGACCTGCGTCTGCTCGGCGAGTGGGCAGCCGGTCGTGGTGCCCGCGTCCTGCTGGTCAATCCACTGGATGCCGTCGCGCCCGTGACCCCGCGTGAGAACAGCCCGTACAAGCCAACCAGCCGCCGGTTCCTGGACCCCGTGTACCTCGCGGTCCATGAGGTCCCTGGTGCCCGGGAGGTCGACCTCGGGGACCTCGACGATCAGGTCGCCCGCCTGAACGAACATCGCCACATCGACCGCGACCGTGTCTGGGCGCTCAAACAGCAGGCGCTTCGCCGCATCTGGGAGCGGACCGACGTGCGGGACGACCCGGCGCTCGCGGCGTTCCGGGCCGAGCGGTCACCGGCGGTCGAGCAGTTCGCCGCGTACGTCCTCGGCGTCGCCGGGCACGGCGAGGACGCGAGCGCGTGGCCGGCCGACCTCCAGTCCCCTCAGGCCGTGGGCGTGGCCGAGCTTGCCGCCACCGACGGGGCCGCCTTCCATGTGTGGCAGCAGTACTGCCTCGACCTGCAGTTGCGGGCAGCCGGCGCCGCCATCCCGCTGCTGCGCGACCTGCCCGTCGGGTTCGACCCGGTCGGCTTCGATGCATGGACGTGGCGGGACCTGCTCGCGACCGACGTGACGATCGGGGCGCCGCCGGACAAACTCGGGCCGCAGGGACAGGACTGGGAGCTGCCGGCGTTCGTGCCGTGGAAGCTGGCCGACGCCGGTTTCGCCCCGCTGACCGAGACGCTGGACGCCGCGATGCGGCACGCCGCCGGGTTGCGGATCGACCACATCCTCGGACTGTTCCGCCTGTTCTGGATCCCGCCCGGCGGAACCCCGGCCGACGGGGCGTACGTGCGGCAGCCGACGGGCGCCCTGTTCGACATCGTCGGTCGGGCGTCGCAGCGCAACCGGACGTGGGTGGTGGGCGAGGACCTCGGCACGGTCGAGGAGGGCGTGCGGCCAACACTGCTCGAACGCAATGTCCTGCGCTACCAGGTGCTTTGGTTCGACGAGGCCGAACCGTTGAACTGGACGCCCGAGTCGCTGGCGTCGATCGCCACGCACGACGTGGCGACGGTCGCCGGGCTGTGGCACGGCCGCGACCTGGCGCTGCAACGCGAGGTCGGTCTGGAGCCTGACGACGACTGGAACTGGTCGGTACGCGATCGCGTGGCCGCGCGCGCAGGCATCACTGGCGACGCCGATCTGTGGACCGCCGCCGTTGAGTTGCACCGCTCGGTGGCCCGCTCGGCCAGCCGGGTCGTGGTCGCGCAGGTCGACGACCTCGTCGGCACGCAGGAGCGCCCGAACGTGCCGGGCACCAAGCGTGACCAGCGCCCGGACAACTGGTCCCTCGCCCTGCCGGTGCTGCTCGACGACCTCCCCGACCACGCCCTCGCGAACGAGATCACCTCGGTCATGGCCGCCGAACGCCCGTGACCCTTCCAGCAAATGGGTCATTCCCCGCGGATGCGCGGGTTTCTCGACATTCGCTCAGTCGACCTCGCCGGGTTCGAGTAGTTCCGACCCGTCGTTGCGGACGTTGTTGACCCGGTCCGTGATCCGATAGGCCTCGAGGTCGGGGACGCCGATGGCGGCGACGACCTCCTGAAGGTGCTCCGCGTCCTGGGGTTCGGCGGTCAGCCATGCGTCCCACAGTCGCTCGGGGAGGATGACGGGCATCCGGCCGTGGAGGTCTTCCATGCGTCCGGCCGCCGCCGTCGTGACGATGGCCGTGGAATACACGGGGTCGGCGTCGTCCTCGCCGGGTGGGCGCCACACGGTCCAGATCCCGGCGAACGCCAGCGGTTCGTCACCTGGGTGGTGGATGAACCACGGTTGCTTGCGGGTCGACGACTCGCGTTCCTGCCATTCGTAGAACCCGTCGGCGGGCAGCAGGCACCGGCGCTTCTCGAAGGCCGAAGCGGACATTCCCTTCTCGTGGATGGTCTCGACCCGCACATTGATCGGCGAAGGGCCCTTCTTCAGACTCTTCGCCCAGTGCGGGACGAAGCCCCAACGGAGCATGCCGAGGCGGCGCTGGCCGTCGCGTTCGATGACTGAATACACGTCGAGGGTCGGGGCGACGTTGTAGCGCTCGCCGAGGGCCTCGGTCTTGACGTCGTGGACGTCGAAGTACTCCGCCAGTTGCTCTGGCGTGGACACGGAGACGTAGCGGCCGCACATGGCCGTCGAGCCTAACGGCCTTCGTGGTGGCGGTCAGCCGACCGGGTTGGTCGGCAGGCGCAGCCGGACGCGTGCGCCGCCGGGGGAGTCGACCAGCAGTTCGCCGCCGCTGGATTCGGCCAGTCGACGGCAGATGTCGAGTCCGAGCCCGGTCGAGCCTCCCCCCGACACACCGCGGGCCGTGAGGTCGATGCCTTCGGGGAACCCAGGGCCGTGGTCGCGGACGACGACCTCGACACGGTCGCCGTCCTCGCGTACCGCCAGTTCGAAGCCGGTGCCGGCAGGCGTGTGGGCGAAGACGTTGCCGATGAGCACGTCCAGGGCGGAGGCGACCTCGTCGTGGTCGGCGCGGACGAAGACCGGGTGGTCGGGCAGATCGGCGGTCACCGGACGGTTTTCGTCGTCGGCGAGCGGTTCCCAGAAAGCGGCGCGCTCGGCCGCGAGGCCAACGACGTCGGTGGTTGTCGGGGCCCGGCCGCCGGACCGGACCGCACGGATCTGCTGGTCGACGGCTCGTTCCAGCGCCGCCACGTCGGCGGCGAGTCGGCCGGCATCGGGGTGGTCCCGCAACGACTCCACGTCGAGGCGCAGGGCGGTCAGAGGGGTGCGGAGCCGGTGGGAGAGGTCGGCTGCCGCCTCACGTTCGGCGGCCAGCAGGTCGCCGATGCGGTCGGCGAGCGCATTGAGGGCCCTGGCGACGTCGGCAATCTCGGGTGGTCCTTCGACCGGCGCACGTGCGTCGTGCCTGCCCGCCGACAGTTCGTGGGCTGCCGCGGAGACGTCGTCGACGGACCGGGTTATCTGCCGGGCGAGCCGGTCGGCCACGACGACCGCACCCACGATCATGAGGATGCCGAGCCCGCCGAGGACCAGCCAGGACTCGAGGACACCGGCGCTGAGCCGCTCCGAAGACACTTCGACAAGCACGATGGAGGTGGCGCCGCCCGCGCCGACCACTGGCGTGACGATGGTGCGACCGCCGGGGCGGTCGACCTCGACGGCCTCACCCAGTTTCGCCCGGTCGGCGAGTTCGTCGGGGATCTCAGAGCCGAGGGTTGTGCCGTCCGGCAGCAGAACCCCGACCTCGCCGTGTGTGGACGAGGTGGCGACCGCGATGGCCGTCTCGATCTGGCCGCGGTCACCCGAGGCGAGTGCGGGAGCGAGTGCCCCGGCCACCTGGCGTGCGGAGGTCAACACGCGTTCTGCGGCCACCGTCCTGACCAGCAGGCCGAGCGGGATGACGAAGGCGATCACGACCATGGTCGTGGTGGCCGCCGCGACCAGCATGAGGCGGCGGCGCATCGTCACTTCGTCGGCTCCACGAGCTTGATGCCGACGCCACGGACCGTGTGGAGGTAGCGGGGTTCTGCGGCGGTCTCGCCGAGCTTGCGGCGCAGCCACGACAGGTGGACGTCGATGGTCTTGTCGGCGCCGCCGAGGGGCTGCTGCCAGACCTCGGTCAGCAGTTCGCGTTTGCTGACGACCTCGCCGGCTCGGCGGGCGAGGTGGAGGAGGAGGTCGAACTCGAGCCGGGACAGTTCGATGTCGTGGCCGTCGAGGCTCGCCGTGCGGCTGGCCGGGTCGACGACGAGGTCACCGACCTGGAGCTGGGCGTTGGAGGGCTCGCCCGGACCACGACGGAGGACGGCACGGATGCGCGCGTCGAGTTGGGCTGCCGAGAACGGCTTGATGACGTAGTCGTCCGCGCCGGCGTTGAGGGTCTTGACGATCTCGTGCTCGTCGTCACGGGCCGTGGCCACGACGACCGGAACCGTTGACACGCCCCGGAACATGCGGAGCCATTCGCGGCCGTCGATGTCGGGCAGGCCGAGGTCGAGCACGACGACATCCGGCGGGTCGTTGATCGCACGTTGCAGGGCCGGCATCCCTGCGGGTTCGGCCATCACGGCGTGGCCGAGTTCACCGAGCGACCGGACGAGCGCCGTGCGGATGCGGGGGTCGTCCTCGACGAGCAGCACCTGGACCATGTCGGCGAGCGTAACCACGGTCCGGGGCGGAACAGGGCTGGTTCACCATCCCCAACGACGTTCTTATCGTCCCGTTAGTGCTTTGGCGGCCTCGGGCGGTCATCCTGTCGTTGACACTCTTGGAGGTACGTCGTGCGTCAGTCCCTGCTGGTGATCGGTGGCTGGGTGGCAGCGACCGTCGCCGTCACGGGTGTGGCCGTCGCAGGTGTGCAGATCGTGTCGAGTCGCGTCGTCGAGCCGCTGCCGCCGATCGCCGCCGTGAGTCCTTCGATCTCGCCATCGTCGAGCGCGACCGGCTCGGAGGCGTCGGGACCTCCGTTCGTCATCGAGCCGAGGGTCTCGCCGAGCCCGGATCCGGGAACGACGCAGTCCCCCCCGCCGAAGGGGGCCCCGCCACCTCCGACAAGTTCACCGTCACCGACGGCGACCCCGACCAGTTCGCCGTCGCCGACCAGTTCACCGACCCCGGCCGAGAGCGAGCTGCGTTCCTACTCGGTGGTCGGTGGCTCGGTCACCCTGCGGTTCAGCCCCGGCAACGTCCAGGTCGTGTCGGTCAGCCCCAACCCCGGGTTCACCGTGGACATCGAGGGCGACGGCACCGCTGAGGTCAGCGTCAAGCTCGAGAGCGAGACCCACGAGTCCCGCGTCAAGGGCTGGTGGGAAGCCGGCCACGGCCCGAGGGACGAGATCCGCGAGGACACCGAAGACTGAACCCCGCGATGTCACAGCGGATGGCTACGGTCCGTTCCATGCTCGAATCACTGTCGAGTTGTCCACGGCGGGACAAGGTTTGTCCACAGATGTGACGAGTTCGGTAGCAGATGCTTGACATGACACGACCGGCTTCTAGACTCCGAACACAAGTTCGCTCTGACAATCCAAAGAGGCTCCCGATGCGCTATCGCCCCCACGCCGTCACCACCCCGGAAGGGATGGCTGGCGTGTGCGCGGCAGACCACGCCGAGGACTACCTGGCCCGCAAGGAGTCGCTGCAGCAGACGTTGCAGGACCGGGTCCGTGCCGGTGCCGCGGGCTCTGATGACCTGGCCCGGGTGCTGGACATCCTGGACCAGCAACGGGACTTGCAGGCCGAACTGGTCCGCCGGGTCACCAACCTCACGATCACCGGTGAGGCCGAACAGGTCACCCAACTACCCCTGTCGACGTGGGTGTCGATGGCCGGCAGGCTGACCCGCCGTGAGACCAATCTGCTGCTGAATGGGGTGGATGTGCTGGCCGACATGCCCGCGATCGCGGACGCGCTGCAGGCAGGGACGATCGCCTGGGGCCAGATCACCGGGATGATCGGCAGGTTGCGGTCGATCCGTGCCGAGGTGCGGGGCAAGGTCGACGACGCGTTGGCCGAGTTCCTGGACGACCAGCAGTCCTGGGAACCCGACGACCTGGTGGCCCGCATCGACCGGCTGATCGACGCCGCCACCCCTGACCGTGAGCAGGCCGACGCGGACGGGGCTGCCGACGGCGAGTTCCTGCACATCCAACCCGACCTGTTCGGCCACAAAGGCCGTGTGTACGGCGAACTGGGCACCCCAACCCTGGTGCGTCTTGCCGATCATCTCGACCACATCGCCGACCGGATCGGTGAGCAGCTGCCCGACGCCGCCCGCACCAAGTTGGGTGACCGTGCGGACGGGGCAAGGTCGCCGCCCAGGTCTCCAAACGCCGTGCCCGTGCCCTGTCCGCATGGGTGTTCAACCCCACCCTGGGGTGCCCCGGAAACCACGACGACACCGACGGTGACGGGGGGACCACGGTCGACCTGCGGATCATCGCGACCCTGGACAGCCTGCTCGGCCGGGACGGCACCCCAGCTGAGGTGCTCACCTCCCTGACGGGCCGCAGGCTGAAGATCACCAGCCCGGCTCTACGGGCCCTGCTGGACCTTCATGGTGCCGACATCTCGATGATGTTCATCGAGGATCACGGTCAGGTGATCGGCGTGGGTGGCACCAACTACCAGGCTCCCGGATGGCTGCGCCGTGTGGTGGAGACGATGTGGCCGTCAGGCATCGCCCCCGGCAGAACGACCTCAGCGGTGACCGCCGATGTGGATCACCACATCCCCTGGCCACAAGGCCTCACCAACCTGGACAACCTCGGCCCGTTGGCCCGAGGCGACCACCGGTTGAAGGACACCGACGGCTGGACCGTAGAGACCATCAAAGACGGCTGGCGAAGATGGAAACACGCCCCATCAGGCATGGTCATCGACAAACCCCCCTGGACTTACCAGCCAC